>Ga0247839_1002373_pt1 | contig 28568 bp, 30 predicted proteins | sample LaCruzMarch2015__6_FD_192405 | JGI IMG/M metagenome (GOLD analysis project Ga0247839, IMG submission 192405) | Freshwater microbial communities from meromictic Lake La Cruz, Castile-La Mancha, Spain - LaCruzMarch2015_16m | ecosystem: Environmental > Aquatic > Freshwater > Lake | place: Spain... | reverse complement strand
CTGCATTGCTGTGTCTCCCGTGCGGAGCGGTTGATCCGTGAAGCATACGGCCGTCTGGGAGTAGACCCAACCGACGGCCTGTCCGCAACTGGAGGTCGAGGCTTTAGCCGGTGGCGACCCCCGAGATCTCAAAGAAAATCAATGCTGCCTGCGCGCCGGATCGGCTAACGGCCATGGCGCACGCGCCACCCCGGAACATGAAAGTCCTCTTGCCCACTGCCGCAACGATCAGCGTGCGAGGCTGCGTAGTCAGGCCTTCCAGCCCTGACGGCTCCAGCCCCGACACCGCCAGGCCAGGATGGCCTGACTACGCACTTTTGCGGTAAAGCCTCGACCTCCAGTCGCCGGAACGATGACCAAGGCCGCTTCAGCCTTCTAACAGCAGGCCAAGGCCGAAGCGTTGAAGGAAAAATAAGGCGATTTCCGACAATTTGGATACCGGTCAATGTCGATGCGACTTCAGTCGCACCTGCGTCCGAATCGGTAATGCCACTTGTTCGGCGTCTTCGTCAGAAACACCCCGCCCGGCCGCAACACCCGCGCCACCTCCGCGAACACCGCCGCCGGATCGGGCAGATGCTCCAGCACATTGTCGGCAAAAACGAGATCGAAGCGGCCATCCGGATAAGAGATGGACTCACCGACACCCTCCTGCCCCTCGTCCAGGTACGGGTTATCGACCACTCGCGGATCGGGATCGATCCCGCAGATGCGCCGCGCATGACCTCTGAAATCCATCTCCTCGACGATTCCCGCCCCGGCGCCGAGATCACGGATATCCAGGTCTCCACTTCTCAAGCGGGACAGGATGCGCTGGCGAAAGAGCCTATCGTCCCACCGATGTTGGAAGGTTGGTTGCAGCGTTGCATCCAGCCAGCGACCAGAACGGGCTGTAACTCACTTCCTCGCCTCGATCAACATGAACAACCCGGCATTGGGCATCAGCCGCCGAATCAGCCCTCGCGGCCACACCTTGCGCGCCAGCGTCAGCAAAGCCCCGCGATGCCGCTGCCCGGCATCGGACTCCAGCAGATCGCCATGCGTCAGCACGGTCGCTCACCGCGTCTTTGGCCTCCCTCATCGGCCCATCCCCCCGGTCGGCGCATCGATAAACTGCCTGGCCCACAACTCCATCGTCAACACCGCCCACTGCAGCAGATACAGATCATCCCGGCCGGCCTGGCTGCGGGCGCGGGCCTCCTGCAGCGCCTGATAGTCGAACCAGCCCCGCGTCTTGACCGCCGACTCCGAGGTCAGGTCATGCCACAGGTCGGCCAGATCATAGCGCAGCCATTTGCGATAAGGCGCCCCAAAGCCTGCCTTGGGCCGGTCGATGATCGAATCCGGCACAATACCCCTGGCCGCTTCGCGCAACAGCACCTTGGTCTGGCGTCCCAACAACCAGGCAGCGGGATAGCGCGTCACCGTATTCACCAGTTCCAGGTCCAACAGCGGCACCCGCGCCTCCACGCCCACCGCCATGCTCATCTTGTCGGTATAATTCAGGTTGTGATTGGGCAGATAGATGGCGAGGTCGCGTTCCTGCAAGGCCGCCAGGCCAGACAGTCCGGTGTCGGCGATGTGACGCTCGCAGTCATCCCGAAAGGTTTCGGTGTGCAGCGCCTCGCGCACGGCGGGCGACCAGACCCGGCTGATCTCCGCCTGCGGCGTATTGGCGCAGAGGTTGAGAAAGCGGGTGGTCGGGGGTTGCGCCAGTTCGCTCAACACCCGCCGCACCCGCCGTAGTTCGGCCCCGAACCGCCCCTCCCGGGCGCCGGGGAGACGCGTCGCCATCGCCGCGATCAGGCGGCGCGGCGCGAGCGGCCATCCCGCTGATCCCCGCGTGGCGTGCACCACCTGATAGCGGGGATAGCCGCAGAACAATTCGTCCGCGCCCTGCCCGGACAGCAACACCTTGACCCCCTGTTCGCGTGCCTGCTGACAGATCAGATAACAGGCGATGGCCGCCGGATCGGCCAGCGGCTCATCCAGGTGCCAAACCAGCTTGGGTAAGAGGTCGGCAACCTGGGGTTGAAGTTCGATCTCATGCAGCGGCAGACCCAGCCGCCGAGCCAGCGCGCGGGCATGCGGCAGGTCTTCAGCCGCGCGGTCGAGCTGATTGTCGGCATGCGGATAGGAAATAGTGAAGCAGTCCAGCCCAGCCCCGGCATCCGGTGCCGCCAGGGCGGTGATCAGACTGCTGTCCAACCCGCCGCTGAGGAACAGACCCACCGGGACATCCGCCACCAATTGCCGCCGGGTGGCGGCCAGCAGTTGACCACGCAGTTCGGCAAGTGCGCCACGCCGATCCTGAAGCGGTGCTTGCCCAAATGGGGCCTGCCAGTAGCGCTGGAAGGCGATCGGCTGACCAGCCCGCCAGCGCAACCAAGTGCCCGGCGCCAACCGTTTGACGGCCTTGAACGCGGTGCGCTCTCCCGCCGCGTGGCAATAAGCCAGGTGCTGCTGCAGTGCCGTGAAGTCCGGTGCCCGCGAAAGGCCAGGGTGTTGCAGCAGCGCCTTGATCTCACTACCGAACAGCAACTGGCCGGAGGCGGGTTCGGCGTAATAGAGCGGCTTGACCCCCAGCGGATCCCGCGCCAGCAGCAGTTCCCGGGCGCATGCGTCCCACCAGGCAAAGGCGAAGATCCCGTTGATCCGGCTGGTAAATTGGGCACCATATTCCAACAGACCGTGCAGCAGAACTTCCGTGTCGCCGGTGGAGTGAAAGGCATGGCCACGGGCGATCAAGTCTTGGCGCAGTTCCCGGAAGTTATAGATTTCGCCGTTATAGACCAGGACACCGCGCCCATCCGGAGCGTGCATCGGCTGGGCCGCAGCCGGGCTGAGGTCGAGGATGGAGAGCCGCACCTGCCCAAGTGCGATCCCGGCGGCCGGATCCTCGAAAATGCCCTGCCCGTCCGGGCCGCGGTGGGCTTGGGCATTGTTCATCCTGCGTACCAAATTCGGCAAGACACTGCCGACATAGCCAGCGATACCGCACATCAATGTTGCTCCTTGAAGTCCTCGATCACCTGCCTCAAAAAACCGAAGGTCTGATTTGCGCATCGCTCCCAGGAGAATGCCTGCGCTTTCTTGTAAGCACTCGCGGCGCACGCGGCACGTAATCCCGGATCGACCAGTAGGGTCCGTAACGCATCTGCGATCTCATCAGAATTTTCAGGGTCGAAATAAACGCCCGCATCCCCTAATACCTCCGGCATCGGACCGCGATGAGAACAAGCGATCGGCAAACCTGAGGCCATGCCTTCCAGTAAGATATTTGGCATATTTTCGCAACTGGATGCGAAGACATTAAGATCGGCCCTCGCATAGATTCCGCGCAATCTCGCGTGAGGAACAGCGCCCACGTACTGGAGAAAACGAGAATCCGGGTCAAACTCCCGCAGCGATCTAAGCAAGTCTTTCAGCACCGCCGCGCTTGCTGGTCCCACGAGGTCCAGCACGACCGGCAGACCACTCGCCCGCAGTTTGGCAACCGCCTCCGCGACATGCCGCTGATGTTTATATACCTCAATAATCGAGACATACAGCACGCGATATGGGCGCTCGAATGTATAATAACCGATTTGCTGCTGTTGCCTCGGCGACTGGGCAAAGCTAGCGTGAATACCGTGGGGAATCGTGACCACCCGACCTGCTGCGATCTTGATGACCCGCATCACTTCAGTCTGCGCGTATTTCGTGAGAAAGATCAGTCCACTGGCCCGACGAAAGCTGCGTGACTGGAGCCACCGCAGCAGCAGCAATCGAGTCGTTGTCATGGACAGACCGTAACGCCTGAGTTCCCGCCACTCAAACGGCAGCATATTACGGCTCATCGTTACAATCGGACGAAAGTCGCAGCTATATGCGCCGCCAGGCACAAACAACAGGTCACAGCCGTTTTGACGACAGAGGCCGGAAAGTCGGAACCACTGCCAAAAGAGGCGGCTGAACAGGCCCTGGTCCAACAGCGGCTGATGTGACTTAAGCAGCCACTCACGATCCTTGATCGCAGCCAACGTCTGCCGCCCGCCCCAAACAATGACTCGACTGAACCCGTAATCCCGTGGTTCCGCTGCCCGGAGGAGCTCGACCAGATGTGTGATCCCGCCCCCGGCGCGAAGATTTGAAGCGTCAATACCGATTACCATACCCATATCACGACGACTTGATTCCCCGTGCCACCAGATGCCCGGCCTTCACGATCTCGACCTGTCGCAGCCCGGCTTTTTCCATCCAGCCACGCGCCACTGACGCGGTTTGCGGCTGGTCATACAGCGGTGAAAGCCAGTCGAAGGTGTCCAGCAATGCCCACTCGCGCTGTTGTTCAGCGCTCAGAGGTAGTATGCCTTCGTAGTTGGCGACGGGTATAAGGCGGCTCAATGACTTCCCGGCAAAGGGAACACGGCCAAGGGTCTGACTAACCGGGAGCAGCACGGGCACCAGGCGCTGTAGCATGGTGAACAGGCTCGCCTTTGGCATGTGCTTGGTCAGTGGTCGCAGCCAATACTTGGGAAGCAAAGCGCGCTTCCAGGATTTCTCGTAATAGTCGACACAGAGCGCCCCCCCTTCCGCAACCATCGGCGGCAGGGCCGCAAAGGCCCGCGCTACATCCGGTGTATGTTGCAGTACGCCCAGTGAATAGACGAAGGCGAAGGATTCGGGCGTAAACGGCAAAGCGTAGATATCACCCTGAACCACATGCAGGTTTGAGTGATGTCGCAGGTTGGCATGACATGCATCCACGGCGCTTGAATAGTCCAGCGCCACCACCTGTGCGCCGGCACTCAAGGCCACCTCGGCAAATCGCCCGGCCCCGCAGCCCACATCCAGAACCCATTGATCTTTCATCTCCTCCGGATTCCATCCCGTGGCCTTCCAGAAACGTTCTGCCGAGATCGGGTGGCCGGAAGAGCTATCGAGTTGGGTCCTGGAAAAATGATTCCACTGCATGCCGAAATTGTCCGCGTAGTTCGATTCAGGAACAAAACGCGGGATGCCGTTACGGACGGGATACCGGCATCGGCCGTCTTCGCTGATCAGCCAGCCGGTGTTGATTTCGTCCGTCATTTCACCCCGAACCGACGGTTCAGGTTCCGGCCGCTCAAGCCGCAGGGGCTGACGGCTTTGTGGGCAGCGCAAGCGCGCTAGGAGTGCCTGTTTCATGGTCTCTTCACTTCCGCAACCAGGTTGAATCGCTATAGCCCAACACCGTACTCCCGCCGCCACAGCTCGAACTGAACCAGCGCGAACAAACGCTCGCCGTTGCTGAAGCCGCGTTCCTGCCCTTTCAGCAAACCCTGCACCGTACGCCGATCGAACAGGCAATCTGGGCTCGCCAGCGTATCCCAGAACAGATCTCGGAATGGGCCACCTTTCAGCCACGTGGCCAAAGGGATACAAAACCCCTGTTTGCGCTGTCTGTCAAACTCCGGTGGTAGCACCCGAGCGGCAAGGCGTTTGAGCAGAATTTTCTTGTCGCTTACGGTGGCCTTGAGGTCCGACGGGACGCGACCGAAGGCGAACTCGATTAGCCGATAATCCAGCAGCGGCGTCCGGATCTCCAAAGAATTGAGCATGCTGGCCCGGTCCACCTTCACCAGGATGTCCTCGGCCAGATAATCGCTGAAATCCATCCGCGTGGCCCGCTGCAGCAGGTCTTGCTGGACTGGGATGCGATCACGGCGAATGCCCTCGGCCACCAAGCGATAACCAGGGCTGCGCTGCATCAACCGGCGCCGCGACGTGGGGTCGAAGTAGCTGGCCAACAGTGGCAGACCATGGCGCGGGTCCATCTCCAGCCCTTGCAGGTAATTGCGGCCCTTGAGACCCACCGGAAGCCAGTGTTCGCCCGCCAGCGCTAGCCCCTGCCGCAAGAAGCTCGGGACACCCGCCAGGTGCTCCCGCATCCACAGCAAACGGCTGTAGTGACCATATCCCCCAAACAACTCATCCCCACCATCGCCCCCTAAGGCTACTGTGCAGTGCTGCCGAACCAGGCGGCTCACCAGCCACGTGGGGATCATCGATGAATCCACCATGGGCTCATCAAACTGGCGGGCCAGCCGCGGGATAAGGTCGGCCGTGGTGGGCTCGGCCACCAGTTCAGTGTGCTTGGTGCCGAAGTGGCGGGCGATCAAGCGGGCGTGCGGCGTTTCATCCAGCTTGCCGTGGCCGGGAAAACCGATGCTGAAGGTGCGCACCCGGCCGGAATGACGCGCCGCCATGGCGGTGACCAGGCTGGAATCGACGCCACCGCTGAGCAGAATCCCCACCGGTACATCCGACACCAGTTGCCGCCCAACGGCATCTTCCAGCAGGGCCTCCAGTTCATCCAGCAGAACCGCCTCATCCACCGTACCGGTGTCCGCCGAGGGCCCCACCGCCGGCAACTGCCAGTAGCGCCTGACCCGAGCCGTGCCCAAACGCAAGTCGAAGGTCAGCGCATGGGCGGCAGGCAGCTTGTTGAAGCCCTGCAGGATGCACCGATTGCCCGGCACGAAGCCCATGGCGAGATAACAATCCAGCGCCTCCGGGTCGATCCGCCGGGGCAGCGCCGGATGGGCCATCAGCGCCTTCAGTTCCGAACAAAAATAGAGCGTCCCGCGCTCAAGGCGATAGAAGAGCGGCTTTTCCCCCGCCCGATCACGGGCCAGAAACACTTGGCGCCGCGGGGCATCGTAAAGCGCGAAAGCAAACATGCCGTTGAGCCGCGCCAGACACGCAGGTCCCCAGGCGTCGTAAGCGGCCAGCAGCACCTCGGTGTCGCTGTGGGAGCGGAAGACGTAGCCCCGTTGCTCGAGCTCGGCGCGCAGTTCCTGAAAGTTATAGATCTCCCCGTTGAAGACGATCGACAGCCCCTGCTCGACCAAGTGCATCGGCTGGTGACCGGCCGGCGACAGATCCAGGATCGACAGGCGTCGATGGGCCAACCCCACCTGCCCATCCGGTGACCACCATTCGCCAGCAGCGTCCGGGCCTCTGTGGATGAGGGTGTCGCGAGCGATGCGGAGCCATGTACGGTCAGGCTGCGGTTCAAGGGAGGCAATACCGACTAGGCCGCACATGAGGGCAATCGTGAATCACTCAACATTGACATTTAACACCGACCAACTCCAAGATTTGCGGACTCGCGCTGTTTCACGAGATCCAGCACGACGCCGGCAACGCGCTTGGGCATGTCACTTGCGGGTAGGGGACCCGAGTGCTTACGTATCCAGTTCGAAACATCAGTAGGGTTGAGACCAGTGTGCTCTCTCTCAAGAAGCTGAGTGAACGCGTCAGGGTCAGTTAGACATATCGATCGGGGATAAGCTGTAAAAATGTCACCATACCCGAGACTATCAGGATCGAGCGGGGCAATTTGATTTAACAAAACCGGCATTCCCAACAAGCACGGCAAAATGCCAAGTGATGAAGGCTCGGTGATACAGGCAACGCAGCCCGAAAGCTTGCTCATAAACTCGACGTTACCGACGATGTCGACGTCATAGCCTGCAAAATTGGCTCTCAATCTGGACTCGTATCCTGGTCCTTGAGGTTTCAACTTAAAAAGTAACCGATACCCCTGAGACTTAAGTGATTTGGCTATCGCACCAATATACTCACAATACGCGGTCTGCGATTTAAAAAACACACCAAATGCAGTCATACCGCATTCAACGTACATCACATCACCCAGAGCTGAGTTCTTCCTGTTTAAGCATGACGCAAGCATGTCTGACTGAAAATTAAAGTGTATGAAGTCCGGGTTTCCCACCACAATAATGTCATCCCGAGACTGAGAATAGCGAGCTTCCGTGTCTTCGATCTCCGCCTCAACAAACACACAGGATTTTGTCGGGCTCGCATCAAGAGCGTATCGGCAAAGCTCTTTACCCATGACGCGTGCTAGTAAATCGCTTCCCAGCCTTAACCAATCCGCCCGCGTTGCTTTCGTGCGCCATAGACTCATGATGTAGCACGGCAAGGTATGAGCAAAGGTGATAGTCGCCCTACTCGTAACCCATTTCACATGAGCAGACAGGTTCAATACAACTTTGGCGTCCTCGCCATCGTATTTTCCCACCGAAATGATGCCGTGTTCCAAGTTGATCGTCGGGATGCCTTGCGCGTGGCAGTATCGCTGAAAGGCGCGATGCGCAAAGCTTCCAGTAGACAAGAACAGCACTACGTCAGGCTTCCCATCAGTCAATATCTGATCAAATCGCTGATCAGGATAATAAGAGATGTCTCTAACCAATAGTTCTTCAATATACTCCTCCTTGGGACGATCAGGATCATTTCCCCATGACCCCAAGTGCACCAGCATCAAGTCAATGTTGTTTCTATTAAAAGCATCGACCAAACGACAATAGTGCCTTGCCCCCGCAGTCCAGGAATCGAAACCCAAGACTCTTATTCTATTTTGCTCTACTATGTTTTTCGCTAACATTGTATATATTTATACTAACCGGTGGTGGATGAAGATGACAGAGTATTTGGCCTGAAATGGTCAGGCAATTGCTTCCTTACCCAAAAAACTATCGATCAGCATCCAAAAACTGCGGGCATTTATTAAAGAGTCCACTCGTTCTTTGCCCTGTCGGGCGATCTTGGCTCGGGCTGGTGGGTCATCCAGGTAACGCAAGATTAGCTCCACCGCATCCGCTGGAGTCTCATACGGTACATAATGCAGACCCGGCGTCAAATACCTCCTCACTGAAGGCACATCCTGCGCAACCAACAACGAGCCTGAGACGAGCACTTCGAGGTACCGATAGAGAAAATGGGGAATGCGTATCCAATCCGTCCCTTCCTGCTGCATCTGAACCGAGGTTGTGAATACGATGTCTGCATTGATCAAGCGCGACCAATACTCTTCGTCGGCAACTCTGCTAGTACCGATTATCCGCCCCAATACATCAAAATTCCCACCTCTTGCCTTCACGCCGGATTCGACTTGCCTGAGAATGCTTGTTCTGGGTTCGTAGAGTGAGCCAGTAAATATTGCCCGCGGTTTGTCATTTAACTGACGTATGTTGATCATGCTGTCCAGCGCAGTCTTTGTCCGGACGGAGAAGGGCATCAGGCTGGGGCCGAGCAGACGCTTGTGGGGGAAAATGGGGTGCATGATCTTTGCGGACATAAATGACACAACAACGCCTTTCCGAGCACTGACGACAGCGCTTTGAGCGCGCCAGATTCTCACGGACAGGTCGGTCAGCAGGACGATGGGGATTACATGGTGTTGCTGGAGCAGGGTGGCGACCTGGAGGCTTTGCCATAAACCGGACCACCACTGTTGAATGCCTGTCCGGGGGTCATAGACGTAGTGGCTTATTGGATGGCTACGCAGGACTGATTTGACCTGGGCAACATAGTCTTGATCGTGCTTCACGGCGAATTTCACTACGTGATCAGTATCTAAATATTCGCACGCTGATTGGTACAGCTCTTTGAACTCGATGGACTGCCAGCCGCGTTCGCCGGCCTCGATGCAGATACAACTGGAGCTACCAGTAGACTTCTGATTCCATCGACGAAAAAAGTGGATAGGCGTGATAAAAAGTAGCCATATCCACGCCAAAAACCAAGGCAAATATACTAACCTGGGTAGCAGCTCCTCACGTATGAAATGACGGATCACTTATCTAACCTACTTGGCAGCGTTGGTTTCGCTTGTAAATGGTCTTCAATTAACATCCTCACAAATTCACTAAATGGCCTGGAAAGTGCAATACCAGTGCGGTCTTGCAATTTACTAGGATTGCCGCGCTTCACAGGCTGTTCTCTAAAGAGTAGTCCTTGATTCACGACAACATGTTCTCGCCAATCAAGGGAAAAATAGCCAAAAACGGCTTCGATAAACTGCTCCACGCTATGGACTTTGCCGGTTGCCATGATGAAATCATCCGGCGAATCCAGAGCGAGGATTGCTCTGAAGGCATTTACGTAGTCGGCAGCATAGCCCCAATCGACCTTTGCGGACAGGCGACCAACCTCAAGCTTATCCGCGCCACCGGCGGCGATATTAATCGCTGCCTGAATGATCTTGGTCGTCAGAAATGAGCATGGCCGAAGATAGGATTCGTGATTGTAAAGAATGCCGCAAGCAGCAAAGATCTTTTGCTTTTCCCGGAATTCACGGCACAGCCACATCCCTTGCGCCTTGGTGATGCCGTACATGCCGACAGGCTCCAGCGGTGTCTCTTCGTCTTGGACTTCCCCGTGCTTTCCGCTGAACACCAATGACGACGCCGCATAAAAGAGCCGACTTTGCGGGATGACTTCCACCATGGCGGAGAGAAAGTTCAGCAAGCCGGTGACATGAACCGCTTGCGACTGGGTAAACAGTTCGGCCTGGGATACAGGCGCATCTGACCTTTCTGATGAACTGTGATAGGCCGCAAGATAATAGATGTCGCAAGGACCAACTTCACCGAGCAATTGTCTGACGATCCCAGGATCGCCGACATCAACGACCCGGTTACTGACCACACCGCCCCAACTGGATTCGGAACGGCCAATGCCGATGATCTCGTAGCCCCTTTCAGACAGATTGGCCGAGAGCAAGGTGCCATCCTGCCCACGGTGCCCCACGATGATCGCCGTCTTGGACGAATGCATCAGATGATTTCGATTTCAGGCATCGGGAAGATCAGTTTGCCGCCCCCCGCAAGGTATTCAGCTTCCCGCCGGACAATAGAGTCACGGAAATGCCAGGGGAGTACCAGCAAGTAGTCTGGCCGCATGGCGCGGACTTCGGCTTCAGAGAGGATAGGAATGCGGGTTCCTGGAGTATAAGCCCCGAACTTCTCCGTATTGACCTCGGCGATACAGGAGATGTCAGCTTCGTTGAACCCGCAGAATTGCAACAACACATTACCTTTGGTCGACGCACCGTAACCTGCTACCAGCCTATTGTCCGCCCTCAGGCCACGGATCAGACGGGTCAAATCATCACGGTGGCGAAACACCCGTTCTTCAAAATCCCGGTACGGTCTGGGTGTGTGCAAACCCATCCGGTCTTCCTGACCCAACAGCCAGTTGATGATGGTATCGTTCGGCTTGAGTCGGGAGCCATTCTTAGCGACAGTGACCGCAAAACTGCCACCATTGACGGCGTTCATCTGGACATCAATGATTTTGAGGTCATGCTGCTCGACTATTTTTTTGACAACTGTGAGAGAATAATATTCAAGATGCTCGTGACAGACCGTATCGTATGAGTTCATGCGCAACATCGTGGGCATGTAACTTTGCTCGAAATGCCAGATACCGTCTTCATCCAACACCTCGGCGATATCCGCGACAAATCCGGCCGGGCTTTCGAGGTCATAGAACATGGCGATAGACGTTATAATTTTAGCTTTCTTATCTCTAAACTTAGGTTGAACGGCTTCGGCAGTGAAAAAGTCGGGCACAAGTTCAATTCCACCCCGGTAGTATTCTGAGAATTTTATTCCGGTCGGGTCGATGCCCACGCGGTTTAGCCCACTGATATCATAGGCCGAAAGCAATGTCGCATCATTACTTCCTATGTCGAGAACAACGTCACCGGAAGTCAATGCGCAAAGCCGCTGTAAGTAGACCACTTTGCTCTTTAAGTGGTGAACCATAGATTGATTGAGACCGGAACGATATCCATAGTTCATGCCATACATCTCCCCCAGATCATATGAATGACGAAGTTGAAGCAAGCCACTATCAGGGCACCATACCAACTCCAAGGGCCCGGCGGTAATCGCCTCATCTTTGTCTTTCGGAAACACGCCCGTCAGTACCTGTGTTCCCAGGTCAAGGACAGACAGAAGATTCTTACTGCCGCTGATACGGCAAGCGTCAATTTTCTTAGGGGAAATATTCATGTACGTGTATCGCGTGACAGATTCTTTTTAGCGGTCTAGACAACGTTTCGAACGTGTGTCGCCAATAATTTTGGCAGGAACGCCGCCAACGATTGCGTAATCAGGAACGTCCGCCGCCACCAAGGCGTTAGCTGCCACAATAACATTATCACCAATTGTTACCCCTCCCGTTATGATGGCGCCTGACGCGATCCATGTACCGCGACCGATATGAATATCGTATCCGAACGATGGTACTTCTTCCTCTCCGCCGCCCCAGGATGGCCCGTCGATCACCTCCTGCAAACCGGCACGCTGGCCGTCGCAAAAGTTATGCCTACCGGTTAACACCATGACGTTTTGGCCGAAAATAGTGAAGTCGCCGACATAAATCGATCCACTTGACAGGTTGAATAACGTGTTAGCAACTGCAACCTTTCTCCCCGTTACTAGAATACCGCCATCGCCCATCGTATAGGATGTATCATAATAGTAGAATAAAAAAAAACGTATCAGCGGCCGTACCAAAGGCCGCGAATATCGCCTTATAAAATCAAGTAATCTCATAATCAGGCTCTATATGTTCTTACACAACAAGAATATCCATCATCGGAGCGTCATTCTGAATATTTTCGTTATAAAATATTTCCAATTTACTCAGAGGCTGTGCATCTGGTTCTTCAGCAGACAAATCATAAAAAACACCATATGACTCAAGGCATCTCATTAGATTCTTAAAATTATCGGCCCGGTACAAACCGTATGGCCAGAATTCCAATCCAATAGCGGGCTTTTGTTTCAAAAGAGATGTCGCACCAACCAAGACCGAGCCTTCATAGCCCTGTACATCCATCCATATCAGCAAACGCGCTAGGTCAGAGTCTTTTGAGACGACTGCGTCCAAATTAGTCGAGCGCACGCGCAAAACATTTCTCAGACTTTCCTTATACTGGCCATCATCACTGCTTACTTTAATCCGATGGTCACCAAAATTATCTATTGAGAGTTCCAATTCCAGAGTTTCATCAGGGAGGGTACCGAGAGCTAAATTATGAATGCTAATCCTGTCCTCTAAATCGTTCAGGATGATGTTACATTTAAGGAGTTGGAAATTAACAGGGTCTGGTTCATAGCCGACAGCATACTTGACATATCCTTGCTTAACAAGAGGTATGCAAATATGCCCAAGATTGGCGCCGATATCTAATAAATTCGATACCCCCCCCTCCCGCCGCAATTCCTTGACCCACCGAATTGCCTTTATAGCCTTGAAATGCTCATCATCCATACCAATAAAAATGCGCCGAGCAACCGCTGTGTCCATTGAGTGTAGTACAAAAATACACTGGCTTAATCTACCTTTCTTTATCACAAAGCTTGAGTCGCCACCGGCCATGAAGCGGCTAAACAACATAATCTTCATGTTCAGAACAGGCTGGAGCAAGGTAATCAATGCAATCAGAAAACGTTGCATGGAATTACGCATCGCGATTTTTAAGCTCATCTTCGATTCTCCAAGATGACGACGATAGTTGTTGTTACTCTCACATTCATCACCACCCCCCCCACCCCCCATCAACCAGCAAATTCTGCCCCGTCAAATAACGCGACATATCACTAGCAAGAAACGCAATCGCCCCGCGAAAGTCATCCTCTGTCGCCATGCGTTGCAAAGGAGTTCTATCAATGTAGCGTTTAACGAACGCGGCAGGTTGGTTTCTGAACACGCCTCCGGGGGAGATTGCATTGACCCGCACATGGGGGGCAATGGTGGTCGCCAGCCAGCGGCTCAACTGGAGCAGGCCACCCTTGGAGGCAGCGTAAGCCGCAGGGTTTCCCATCGCAGTGCCCTCGTACAGGCGCCAATCGGGGCCGTACGCGCCGTAAATTGAGGCGATGTTGATGATGTTCGCGCCCTGGGCCATGCGCAACTCGGGCACAAAGGCTTGGCAAAGGTGAAAAACGGCAGTCAGGTTAACTTCCATGGCCCGGCGCCAGGTCTCCAGCGTCTGTTCCTCCAAGGGGGCGACCCAGCCTTGCAGGTTCGAGGCGCCGACGAAGGCGGCGTTGTTGATGAGGATGTTGAGGCCGCGTCCATCGCCCTTGATGGAATCAATCATCGCTGTGCGCTGATCTTCGTCTTCAAGGTCGCACGCCAGCGCCTGCGTGGCCACCGTCCATTTGCCGCGCAGGTCGGTCTCCAGCGGGCCAAAATCACAACCAGGGCGGTCCACCAACACCAGGTCGGCACCGAGTTCGGCCAGGGTGTCGGCCATCACCCGGCCCAAGCCGCCGGCGGCCCCAGTGATCAGGGCGCGGCGGCCCCGCAGGTCCATCAGTTCCTTGAGGGTGGTCATGCCTGCCGGTTCCGCTTGTTCATCAAGATCTCGGCCATTTCGAAGTCCAATAGGGTATCGATATCGATTGCCCGCTCCACCGGCACCTGCACGGCCCTCACGCGCCCGGCAAAGGTGGACTGATGCGAGAACACGAAGGCCGGGTTGGCCACATAGGCAACGGTGGCCATATCGTAAACCATTGGCGCATCCTGGCGGCGGGAGACCGCGGCGGTGGGCGGGATGACCAGGCCCACCGTGCCGTCGCCATTATCCTTCACCATGTTGAAGTAGGGATTGCGGTGCGCCTCGGTCACGGTGATCACCATGTCGGCCCCGCCCTGCGCAAAGGCGTCAAGACAGTTCTCGATGTCCAGCGGCAGACGCAGGGGGGCAGTGGGGGGGATCGAGACCATGGCGTCGGGCAGCGACCCTTCCGTGTCCTTCAGATAAGTGAGCGCGTGGCGCCAGGCCAACCATTCCGGGCTGTCGTCCCGAGCCAGTTCCGCCGGACGCAGGAAGGGCACCTCCCCACCGTATTCTCGGGACAGGGCAGCAATCACTTCCGAGTCGGTCGAGATGATCACCCGCCGCAGCCGCGCAACCGCCTTGGCCTGTGCGATCGCCCAGGCGATCAGCGGTTTGCCATCCAAGGGGCGGATATTCTTCCCCGGTAGACCCTTGGAGCCACCGCGGGCGAAGATGAAACCAACCGCATTCATTACAGGGTCACGCCTTCGCTATTGTTAACGACAACCCGCATGCCTTGCGCGGCTGCCGATTGCCGCGCCGCCGCGACGATGCCCAGCACCGCCAGACCATCCACGCCCGTCACGCGCGGCGCCTGGCCGAGTTGCACGCAAGCCAGAAAGTGCTCCCATTGTACCCGGTAACTGTCATCGCGTTGGTGAGCGTGCTGGAAGAGCGGGTGCCAGGCGGCACTGCCGACCGGTCGCGCTTGAACCTCGCCGGTCAGGCCATCCCAGCGCAGGCTGCCCTGTTCGCCGATGGCTGTACACAACCGCGTCGGATCATGACGGATGCAATCCAGGCTGAGCGCTGCGACCGTGGCGCGACCCGTCCCGTCGGGCACGAAACCTAGGGTCAGGTGGGCCGTGTCTTCCACATCGATCTCCAGGGTACTTTGCCTGCCAAACCAGGCGCTGACCCAGGTCACTTCGCCGAAGATCCAGCGCAGGTAATCCAGTTCGTGGCTCAACTCGAGCAGCACACCGCCGCCCAGCGCCTGCCGCGCCGAAACACCCTGCCGGTAATCCGCATCCGGACGCCAGGACGGCAGGTATTGCCCGATCTCGCAACGCACCGACAGCACCGGACCGATAGCGCCCGACTGAATTTGCCCCCTGAATTGTTCCAGGGAGGGGAGAAAGCGGAGATTGTAACCTACCTGCAGGAGTAAATTCCGTTCGCGCATTTTATTCAAAAGGACGGGTACGCCACGCGCCGTATGGGAAAGGGGTTTCTCGACCAGCAGATGACTGCCCGCAGTGGCCAGGGCCAGGGCCGTGTTGAGGTGATAGGGGGCAGGATTGGCAATGAGCGCGAGTTGGGGTCCGAAGGCACAGGCATCCTCCAGCTTGCCAAAACACCCATTAGCGAACTCGGGTATGGCATCACAAGGCTGATGGCGCAACACACGGATATCCGCAGCCGGCAGGGATTCCCGCACGATGCGTAGGTGGCGCTTGCCGATGCTGCCGTGGCCGACGACGAGTACACGCCCGATCATTCCGCGACCACCCCTGAGCCTGAAACCAGGGTCAGTTCGCCCATGGGCGGCCACACCGCCAGGGACCCGCCCTGTCTCACCAGCGCTTCGCGCGCACGCTGCAGGCCGTCGCCGACAAAATTGAACAGGTGCGCGGTCGCGACCGCGGCCACCCGCGGATCGCCGAAGCCCACCGCGAGATGGGCGCCGTTGCCCACGCCGCCGGCCAGGACGACCGGCAGCGTGCAGTTGCAGGGCAGTTGATCCAGCAGCGCCAGATCATAGCCCTGACCGGTCCCGTCCTGATCGATCGAGTTCAGGTACAACTCGCCCACCCATTGATCATCCAGCCACTGGAGGGCGACAGCAGGCGCCGCATCGATCCGGCGTGTACCGGCTTCCACATAGATCTGGTAATCACCCGTGCGTTCGCGCTTCATATCCACTGAGCCGACCACGCACTGCTGGCCAAACTCCTGGGCCAGGTCCCTGACCAGTGCCGGCTGATCGAACAACGGCGTGTTGACCACGATCTTGTCGGCACCGGAACGCAGCAACTGCCGCGCCTGATCGACACTGCGCACCCCTCCGCCCGCCGCGATCGGAACGAAACAGCCGGTGGTGAGCGCCCTCAATGTCTGGCAGAAGGCTTCCGAGTCACGTTGGCCTCGCGTCACATCGAGCACGATCAGTTCGTCGATGAAATGGGCGATATGGGCGAAGTTATAGTTGCGCTGCAGCCATTCCAGAGTGCCTACCCGCTGCAGGCGGAAGTTACGGCTCAACATGAACGCGCCGGCATCGTAGAGGAGGGTAAAGATGATGCGTTTCTTCAGCACGATGCTAGTACCCCGTTCCGGTAAATCCTGCGAATCCGTAGTCCCTGCGAGTTACCATCCATGGCACTGGATTCCGGCATCCTGCCGGAATGACGCCGCGGCTTAAGTTGGAACGATGTGCTAGGCCGCCAGAAAATTGCTCAGCAACCGGAGTCCGTTGGCCTGACTCTTTTCCGGATGGAACTGGGTCGCGAAAACATTTTCATGTTCATACGCCGCAAGAAACTCGACACCATAGTGGCATCGCCCACAGGCACCGGGAAGGTCCGCGGCCAGCAACCGGTAGGAATGTACGAAATAGAAATCCGCGGGTGAGGCGATGCCCGTGAATAATCGACTATGGGGGGCGGTACTCACTTCGTTGAAACCGATGTGTGGCAACTTGAGCAAACCCAGTTCCGCGCGGGTAAAGCGCTCGACCGTGCCCGGTATGAAGCCAAGCCCCGCACAGTCACCGTCCTCCGTGCCCTGGTCGGCGAACAGTTGCATCCCCAGGCAAATACCAAGAACTTTGCATTGGCGCCCCAGCACCGCTTCGACGAGAGCATCTTTCAGTCGCGCGGCATGAAGTGCCTGCATCGCTTTGCGAAACGAACCGACGCCGGGGAGAATAATGGCATCCGCACCAGTCACGACGGCCGGATCGCCGGTCACGATCGCGTCGGTGCCCAGGTAACGCAGGGCGCTCAGCACGGACCAAAGATTACCCATGCCATAGTCGACGATGATGACGTGCCCCGGTTTTTTCATATCACCGTGAACCGCGGGTTCCAATAGCCATCCATTTTCTTGAACAGATCGCGATTGGCCCAGCGGTCCAGCGCCGCGTCGAATTCTGTGCTGGTCATTTGATAATAATCCAGATAGGTCTCCAAGAATTCGTGCGGATACTGGCCATCGTACAGGCGCACCAGATTTACCGCCTGCGCACGGTCCATGGCACCCCGACGCACTTCGATACAGGCATCCTGATTGGCGCGCCCGAAGCCGAACTTCAGGTACATCAAATAGGTATGCAGCGCATAGAGTGCCTGATCGTTCTGCGAGAAGTTGGTAAAGGTCCCCGCATTCGAGCCCTCGGCCTCTTTCAGTCCGCAGTGCTCCTTGGCCACTAGATAATTCCGGTAGGGGTCCCAGTTTTCGAAATAGGACCAGTGAGTGATCTCAAGGGGCGCACGCGACAATGCTTCATCGTCAGGAAAGCGAAAAAAGAACAAATCCTTCTCGGGCAGGCCGGCTCCTTTCAGTACCTTGTCGTAGCCGCCTTCAAGATAAATCTTCTTCATATAATGAACGTCGTAGATGGGATTCTTGTCTGTCTCGGTCGTACCGCCGTATTCCACCTCGCCGTCTTCGCCGTAGAAGATCAGCCCGATACCCAACTGGTTCGCCATCCGCACTGGAGCGGATTGAATCGCCGTCAGCCAGCCGTAGTATGGAAAACCCATCTCGACCAAACCGACCCGATTGAGCGCCCGCATCGCCTCATGGGCAGGATTGACGGTGATGTGGTTATAGCCGCTGTCCACGAAGGCACGTAAATTCTGCTCTCCCAACGCGAGCGGCAGCGCGGGCGTCACCGTCAGGCACAAGGGGTTCATGCCGTATTTGTGCTTGAGATTGTAGGCGACATAAGATCCGTCCTTGCCGCCGCTCACCGGCACCAGGCAGTCAAAACCTCCATCGCTACGGCGATGCTTGTCGAGTAATAGAGTAAGCTCCTCCAGCCGGGCGGACCAGTCCAGGGTGCCCTTTTTTTCCATCCAGCGGCAGGCGTTGCACCAGCCCCGCTCATCGAAGCTGATACGCGGGCGGGTGGACATGGCCAGGCAGTGGGAGCACCAGCGCAGGGTCTTGATGTCGATCGTCATGGTGTTGGTTGTCGCTTCCTAAAAGGCCATCATTCGCTTTGAGCGTTCGCTCTCGCCAGGTCATCCGGCCGCCCCACGTCCAGCCAAGGTTCGTGCATGGGATAGGCAACGGTGCGCCGACCTTGGGCTTGCAGTTTCTCAAACAGGGTAGGCATGTCGCAATGGGCGCCTTCGCCGAGGGCGTGCAGGGCGAAGGGATCCAGGGTGTAGACACCGGCATTGATGTAACTGCGAGCGATGGGCTTTTCCTCGAAACCCACGATATCCACTCCATTCATACGCACCACCCCAAAGGGATGCTGCCATTCGTGCACCCGTACGGCCATGGTCGCCGCCGCCTCGTGGCGGACGTGGAAATCCAGCAGTTCGCCGTAGCGGATATCAGTCATCACATCGCCGTTGGTCACTACAAAAGGCTGTTCCGGGCGGGGCTCGAGCAGGGAGAGTGCGCCGGCGGTGCCAAGGGGTAACTGCTCCTTGAGGTAGTCGATACGCAGCCCCAGACGCGCACCATCACCGAAATAGTCCTCGATCATCTGACCCAAATAGTGAATGGCCAATATGAAATGACTGAATCCCTGCAGTTTGGCGCGCTCGATGATATGCTGCAGCATGGGCTTGCCCGCTACCGGCAGCATGGGCTTAGGGCAGCACTCGGTGTGGGGGCGCAGCCGGGTGCCCATCCCGCCAGCCATGATCACCATGAGATTATGCCGCTCGACCGGCGCTGTGATGTTATCCCATAGGTGCAGTCCGACCGGGCGATTGTGGGCATCCACCACCGGGATCTGCTGAATCTTGTTGGCAGTCATCAACCGCAGCACCAGATCCCGGCTCATCCCGTCTGGCACCACCAACGGATTGCGCTTATAAACACCTGTAATCTGGCTCGACAGGTCCAGCCCCCGCAATAGGGCACGGCGAATGTCCCCGTCCGAGATGGTCCCCTCCAATTCGCCTTGACCATTGACAACAAGAATGATCTTAATGGAGACATCGTTCAGGTTTTGGACGGCATCGTGAAGGGTGGCCGTGGGCGGTAACACCGCACGCTTCCAGCTATCTAGCAACTGAGTCATTGCCGAATTCATAACGCGCTACACAATGTCAGTTCAAACACTCTCGTACAGCACCCTGAGTATATCCGCGCGGCCTTGAGCATAACTGTGGCCATGGGGACCTCCCAGGTTGCGTCATCATACCATCCTGGCCTGACACAATCAGGGCTGGAAGCCCTGACTACGCAATGGCTCACAAACTGAGTGCGAGAATCACCGTGGAAACACATCATAAAAACGCTTTTTCAGCAAGCCGTCGAGCGGCATCGCTTCAAGAGTGGCGACGATGGCATCGCTGGCACCGCCGGTACCATAGGGATTGACCACAGTCACAAGCCGTTGCTGAAACGCGGTCGAATACAGTTGATTCAGGGCCGAAATGATAGCGTTTCGCACGGGCTCGCAATCGATGACACTCGCGGCCTTAAGCCGTCCACGCTGGCGATCACCGATATTGATCGTGCCGATGCGGAAACTCGGCGCCTCGACCAGCCCGCTGGATGAATTGCCAACCACGGCATCGACCTGGGCAACGGTGGAGAGATAGCGCCGTTGTCCAAGCGAGGTGAACGCCTTCGCGGTGCGCGGGTACCGCGACACGAACGCAGCGATCTGACCAAAAAGGACTCGGCCGTCAGTATCGGCATTGGGCATAGTAAAGATCAGATGGGTCTCTTGCAGCGTCTCCAGCGCGGCCAGCAGTTCGGCCATTTGATCCGCTGCCGTGTCGTGCTCCAGGGTCGCCGGATGAAAGGTGACGAGCAGATTACGGGGGCCAAGCTTGAAAGCGAGCGCCACCTCGAGGGCCTGACGGTCGAGCAAATCGAGTTTGTGGATATTGTCGATACCAAGTCCACCAACGAGGAAGACCCGTTGCGGGTCTTCGCCGAGTTGTATGACCCGCTGCCGGTAGTCCTCGGCGGCGACAAAATGCAAATGCGACATCTTGGTGACGGAATGACGGATCGGCTCGTCGATCGCTCCTTCAGTCGATTCGCCGCCATGTAGATGGGCAATCGGGATGCGCGCGACCATTGCGGCAGCAGCGACAGCGAAAATCTCGTAGCGGTCGCCGAGCACCAACAGCAGGTCCGGTTTCAGCTCCGCGAGGGCGTCCGCGAAACCGATCAGGCCGAGCCCCATCGACTTGGTGACGCCCGCCGCGGTGTCGGAGCTCAGCAGCATCTCCACCTTGCGGTCGATGCGAAAGCCATCGGCCTCGATGTCGCGATAGGTGAGGCCGAATTCGGGCGATAGATGCATGCCGGTGGCGATGAGTTGTAGCTCCATGCTCTGCGACGCGCGGATGCCTTCCATGACCCAGCGCAGTAGGCCGTATTCCGCGCGGGTGCCGGTGACGACGCAGATCCTCTTTATGACGCTCAAGTCGAACAGGTCTCTTCGGCCGCGTACCGCTCCAGCCCATCCGGGGCCAGGTCTTCACCCTCGGGCCAGCAGATGCCGCCGAGTGGGTCGAGACCCGCCTGGCGAAAGTAACGATCCTGTCGCAGCCGCCAGTAGGCATCGCGCCGGTGGATCAGCGGACCCAGGTCCAGGGTCAGGCAACGGCCGTCGTCCATGAGTACCCGTAAATGCTGGTCTGGCAGGGCCACGACCTGAATGGCTCGCGGCCAGGGTGTTTCAACCGGCAAGCTCATTCCATTTCTCCTGCAACTCGGTCTGGTTCGACGATGAAGGTCTTGATCTTCCTGGCCTGCGACGGCGGCATCTGGCCGGCAAGGAGCGCGCCGTCCGCGAGGCTGAAGGCTCCCGCATAGTCGCCATAGACGGCATGGCAAAGCGGCATTCCATGGTCGTCCATGTACATATAGATCGATATCCCGAAGAAGAATGCGATACGTGGCATGTCGCTTCAACCGTCGATCGGTTCGTCGGCCCGATAGTCATGGGTGGCCCGCCGGCCGATGATCTCATCGCAGCGCATCGGGGAGAGGCCGGTACCGGGGCGCTTGGCGGTGACGTTCTCGGGGGTGAACGGCTCGCCGGCGCGGATGGGTACGGCGGCGACCAGAGATTTGCGGGCGATGGGCTTGTTCTTGGCCTCGCTGGCGCTGGGGCGTTTGATGCCGTCGCCGAGGGCCTGTTCGATGTGACGGATGGCGCGAACCATGGCGGCGAATTCGTCGGGCTCCAGGCTGGCCGTGTGATCCGGCCCTGGGAGGGTGCGGTCCAGGGTCAGGTGTTTCTCGATGACGATGGCGCCCAGGGCGACGGCGGCGATGGGGATCTCGATGCCGGGGGTGTGGTCGGAGTAGCCGACGGCGACACCAAAGGCGTCGCGGATGGTGAGCATGGCGCGGAGGTTCACGTCCCGCATGGGCGTGGGATACTCGGTGTTGCAGTGCAGGACGGTGATGCGCGCGCGCGGTATGCCGGCGGTCTCCAGGATGTCGAGCGCGGCCTCGATCTCGCCCAAGGTGGCCATGCCGGTGGAGAGGATCACGGTCCTGTCCGCGGGGGCGGCAAGGCGGCCGACGTGGCGCAGGTACGGCAGGTTGGTAATCTCGCCGGAGGGGATCTTGAAGCGGTCCAGGCCCAGGTCGGCCAGCAGTTCGAGGCTGGCGATGTCGAAGGCGGTGGAGAAGAAGCCGATGCCGCGCTCTTGGCAGTGGGCGATCAGGGCCAGGTGCATGTCGCGGGTCAGTTCCAGTCGGCGCAGCATGGCGTGCTGGGTTTCGGTGGCGCCGGTGGTTTGAATCTGGTAGTCGGCCTTGGCCGCACCGTGGGTGACCACGCGGTCGGCACTGAAGGTCTGGAATTTGACCAGATCGGCGCCGGCCAGGGCGGCGGCATCGATGAGACCCTTGGCCAGATTCAGGTCACCGTTATGGTTGACGCCGGCCTCGGCGATGATCAGGGTGGAGTCAGCCACGAGAAGCACACACCGTCGTCCCGGCGGGGACATCACGCAGGACCACCTGGCCCGCGCCAATGATCGCTCTTGGGCCTACTTGAATGCCTTCGCGCAGAATCGCGCCGCTGCCGATGAAACTGCCGGCGCCGATCCGCACGCCGCCATTGACGCGCGCCCCGGTCGAAATGTGGCAGTGCGACTCGATCTCGGCGTCATGTTCGATCAGGGCTTGGCTGTTGACGATGACGTTGGCGCCAATGCGGGCACCGGCATTGATCAGAGCACCGTGCATGGCGATAGTACCCGCCGTGACTTCGGCATGGCGGGAGATGTGTGCCAGGGGGGAGACGATCACAGGAAAATTTGCACCAAGTTGCTGGAGCAGGTTGAAAAGTCGAATGCGCGGATCCGCGGACTTGATCTGGCCAACCGTGATCAAGGCGTTGGGGACCCGGTGCAGCAGGTCGGGTAAATCGTCATCGGAGCCAAGCGTTGCATACCCCAGTAGGTGCCCTGCCATGGCGGTCGGTTGAACGACCCCGGCGATGGTAAATTTGCCTGCCATTTCGATGACATCGATGCAAGATCGGCAATGGCCTCCGCCGCCAATGAGGAGAAGGGGCGTCATGCTAGGGCAATTTGCCTTTCAGTCTCTACCTGAAGATTCAATGGGACAACTAAACGCGCCTGGGGCAAATTTGCGCGGACTTCCAGGATATCCCCATCCCATACAATCCCATAAGTGCCTTTTGCATAATTATCCTGGATGCTGCGCAAAGCCTTGAGCATCTCATTGTCATCACCCGAGCCGAAGGTGATGATGGCATTGAACTGCGCCAATGCATCCTGATCAAGCGGTTTGATGATCTTTTCTATCAGATAATCCAGGCGTTTAAATTCATCTTCATCAAACCAATCAGCCCAGAGAATCAGATCCCATTGGATGTCGTCAGGATCTTGGGCAACAAGGCATTTGACTCTGAAAGGGCCGCGTTCCTGCTCGATTGTCTGTAGTGCCCTGACAATCGTTAAAGCGAGATTGCGCATAATTCTTTCACTCGAGATATTTTTGCTTGAGATTCTCAATGATCTCGTTGAGTGGCATTCCTTGCTCAACTTTCGCGTCCGCCATGGCTAATTTTTTCCCTCATGGTGTTTCAAAGGGGCATTTTCACGCCAACCCGGCGCTGCTGGGTAGGTTGATGATCCGCCCCGCCAGCATCTCCGCCACCGGCAGCGGCGCCCGCGGGCAGTCGCAGTAGGGTAGCAACTGGTGCATCAGGGTCCAGGCCGGGCGGGTCATCAAGCCGGCGGCGTTGGTGGCTTCGAGGATCGCGTCGCGTTGGTCGGCGACCACCTCGTCCAGCAGCAGCGTCTGTAACCAGTAATTGCTGCGGCACCCGCGGGGCTCTCCCACCAGCTGGACCTGAGGCAATGGGTCGAAAGCGGCTTGATAACATTCGTACAGTCGGCGCTTGGAGGCCAGGAACTCCGGCAATTGCTCCAGTTGGGCGCAGCCCAGGGCCGCATTCAGGTTGGGCAGGCGGTAGTTGAAGCCGATCGCGTCGTGCACGTACTCCCAGCTATGCGGCACCTTCGCCGTGGTGGTCAGGTGCTTGGCACGGCGTGCAAGGTCGGTGTCGGCGGTGAGGATGGCACCGCCTCCGCCGGTGGTGATGATCTTGTTGCCGTTGAAGCTGAGGGTGCCGAGAGCGCCGAAGGTGCCGGTATGACGATCCTGATAACTGCTGCCAAGCGATTCGGCGGCGTCCTCGACCAGGACCAGGCCAAAGTCCTGTGCCAGGGCGAGCAAGCCGTCGAGGTCGCAGGGGTGGCCGAAGGTGTGCATCGGCACCAGGGCGCGGATGCGCCGGCCGGTGCGGCGATTGATACAGCCCTGACCAGCCGGCGGCTCGACGATCTGATCCAACCACGCGCGTAGCGCGGCCGGATCCAGTCCAAGGGTGCGCTCGTCGCTGTCGGCGAAGTGGGGGACAGCGCCGCAATACCGCACGGCGTTGGCCGTCGCGACGAAGGTGAGCGCCGGGACGATAACTTCGTCATCGGCCTGAACCCCGGCGAGCAACAGAGCGACATGCAGCGCGGCGGTTCCGTTGACGACGGCGACGGCATGGCCTGCGCCGGTGTAGGCGGCCAACTCGGCCTCGAAGCGGTCGACGAACTTGCCGACTGAGGAGACGAAGGTCGACTCGATGCATTCCTGCACATACCGCGACGCGTTACCGCGCAGGCGCGGCTCGTGCAGATTGACTAGACCGGGGCCGACGGCCTGGCGGATGGCGGCAATGATGGTGTCAGGCAGGGGCGTCACAGGTTGTAGCGATCCGACTTGTAGAGGGCCAGGTGGCGCGGGTCCGTGAACCAGGCGACGGTCTGCTCCAGACCGCGGCGGAAGCCGGCGAGCCCGCCATATGCGGGGCGCCAGCCGAGCAGGTCATGGGCCTTGCGGTTGTTGGCCCAGAGGCGCTCCACCTCGCTCTTCTCCGGCCGCAGGCGCTCCTCGTCGGTCAGGATCTCGATCTCGGCGCCCATCACATCGGCGATGGTGCGAGCAGTGTCGCCGATGGAAATCTCGAAGCTGCTGCCGATGTTGATCACCTCACCCAGACCACGATCAGAGTCCAGGGCGGCCAGAAAGCCGGCGACCGTGTCCGCTACATAGTTGAAGTCCCGCGTCGGGTGCAGGGCACCAAGCTTGATTTGGCGCTGACCGTTCGCCAGTTGGGTGATGATGGTCGGAATCACGGCGCGTGCGGATTGGCGAGGCCCGTAGGTATTGAAGGGCCGCAGCACCGTGACCGGCGTGCCGAAGGAGAGATAGAACGACAGCGCGATCTGATCCGCACCGATCTTGCTGGCCGAATAGGGCGACTGGCCCTGCAAGGGATGCTCCTCCGTGATGGGCACGAAGCGGGCGGTGCCATAGACCTCGCTGGTCGAGGTGTGAACAACCTTTCGCACACCCAGATCGCGCGCCGCCTGCACCACGTTTAGGGTGCCCTTGACGTTGGTGTCGACATAGGTGTCTGGTGAGTGATAGGAGTATGGAATCGCGATGAGCGCGGCGAGGTGTAAGACCGCTTCGCAGCCCGTCATGGCAGTCCGCACGCCGTGCGGGTCGCGAATGTCGCCGGCGAAGACTTCAAACTGACCGCGTACGTCATCGGCGCATTGGTCGAGCCAACCCCAGGAGTTGAATGAGTTGTAAAGCACGAACGCCTTGACCTTGTGGCCGGCGCGTACTAGAGCCTCGGTAAGGTGGGAGCCGATGAAGCCGTCGGCGCCCGTGATAAAGAGATTCATCGCCTATACTGCCGTGTTGAAAAGACGCTCTCGAACCAAAAATAGTTTTTGGCATAAGTGACGGGGCAAAAATTAGTGATACATTTTTATTAAGAGAAGCCGTTGGGATCAACCACGTAGTTCCATTGTCCAAAGGTCAGATCGTGCCGAATAAATAACGGGTCAGAAATAAGTATATCTACTTAAATAGGCTCAATATGGATTCCGGACTGTCCACGACTTGTTATGACGCGAGCAGTGCCAACCGCGGAGTCAGCAGCCGTTTTCCGCGAATCCGCGTATTGTGGACGAACTGAAAGAAGCCCAAGTAGAGCGGCAATTTCTCCTGCGAGATCCCGCGAGACGGTCGCAGCCAGGAACGCAGCAACGACCAGAAGCCTTCCATGGTGTTGACATGGATCTCATGGAAGCCGTCACCGTCCTCGTCACGGGCATACTCTTCGCGGCTGTGGCAGACGGTTTTGTGTTCATAACCCCACTCTGTCAGCCGACAGTAAATATCGTACCGATCATCGGCGGAAAACTGTCGGTCAGCGTGATTGAGTCATAACGCTTAGTGTACACCTAGGCCACGCTTAGCGCGAGCCAGACTCAGCAGTCTGGAATCCATATTGAGGGTTGGGATTTAGGTTGTCGCTGCGACTGTCAATGCCCATCTGAAGAAGCTCAATCTGAGCTACCAAAAGCCATGTTAGTCATTTGCTACTGCCATGAAGTTAGTTGTCCGAAATTGCTCATAGATTTCTCGATATGCTTTGAGCGGATGCGTATACCCGGATGGCGTAATTCTAAAGAGTGAGAAATTGGCTTCGCTAAAGAAATACCAGAAATCTTGGAAATAGGTCCGCGTATCAATATTACACCCACCAAACTCGAAGGTTACTATGTCAATGGATTTAGAGACAAACATTCTTATTGCCCCAGCTAATACATCAAGTTCATGTCCTTCGATGTCGATCTTCAGCAAATGGATGTGGTCTATGGAATTCTCTGAGCAATAGTTGTCGATCGTATCGATTACGACCTGTTCTGATTTACTAAAATCTATATTGAAATGGTTCAGCTTTCTTTTTGTGAGAGAGGCGAGCCCTGAACCTATTTTATCATAGTGCAATGTTGCGTCAGCCTTCTGTTTTCCTAAACCAATATTGTTTAGTGTAATTCGTTTATCTTCTTTAGAAGACTCCGCAAGCATTTTGAACGTCTCATGTCCCGGCTCAAAACAGTGAATTGTGAAATCATCTGTCGCAACATGCTCTATAATGAGCTTGAGAAATTGACCCTTGTTTGAGCCAATATCGAAAATACAATACGGAGGCTGTTTCTTTTGCTTTAAAACATGAAGTATTGCTTGTTCACCGCTAGACAGAACATCGCCACCAGATCCGAGCCCCATCAAGTATTGCGAGACTTGTACGTTTTTTTCTAATAGGCTTTGAGCGAGTCGATTTCCTGTTGCTTTGATTAAGGTATTCTTCAGTATTGACATTTAATCTCTTCTCCTTTGATGGCTAACGACTAAGCGTTTGTGGGACTCATCCGATTTCCAATCCAGCCGTCCCGGCACCGCGTCTGCCGCCGCCCGATCGGACAGGTTCTCAACGAACTGGAGCACCGTTAGCCAGGCTAGGCGTCCCGGCGTCTCGGCGTCTCGGCCGGTTACCCGCGCCGGGGGAACAGACCGGCAAACAGCTCGTCGGTGTGAAGTAGACCGACGGCATCGGCGATCGTCAAGCAGAAGACGCCACGCGGAAAAGCCGCGCAGACAACCCTGCGGGTTTCTTCGGGAATCTCGAACGCCGGGGCGGATTGGAGTGACATCGGAGCCTCCTGGGTAACAGGCACTCAATCCCTTTGACACCGCGGAGCGTCAACACGTTGCCGCCGAGTACGCGACACCCGGGAGCCAGGAGAATTCGCCATCGGTGTCGCCCACGGGGCGCATCTCCTGCGCCGGTCGGCCGCAACCGCGATGTTGCGGCAGGTGGTTTCGTTGGAGGCGATCGGTGAGGTGCTGCGCCATGCCTCGATCGAAACGGCCCACTACACCAAGGTCGACGTTGCGCTTTTGAAGCAGGTGGTCATGCCCTGGCTGGACGTCGAATCATGCTAGCAGTCTTGTCGGGCTTTCCCGCTACGAGCGGGCCGGCACCGCGGTAGACTGCTGGCCCGACGCCTGACGACTCCCGACCATGAGCAAATTTCGCCCGATCGACCGCGACACCCCCATGCCGTTGCCGTCGGTGCAGGAGTTGCTGCCCAAGGACCATCTGGCGCGCTATATGCTGCAACGCCCAAGCGGTTGTCGATACTGCGAGTCTCATCGTCATGCTGCCCTGGGTCACCCAGGAGGTGAATGACAAACAGCAACTGGAGTAAGTTATACGTCTCTCATCTCAGATTTCGGTTCAGCCGTGGCAGGTAACCGGTCGGGGGTTCTGAAAAACTAGGGCCACGCGAGATTAACGACTAAACCCAGCCGAACTTGCGGAACTGCGTGCTGCGCACGGCGCCGCCCGTGCGGTGCGCGAGGCGTACCGGATCAATGCCGTGATCCTGCTCGGCGACGGGTGGAAGGCGGCCGAAGTTGCCGATGCCTTGCTGATCGATCCCGACACGGTCCGCGACTACTTCAAGCGGTACAAGAAGACCGGTATCGACGGCTTGCTGCGGATGAGCTACGTCGGGAGCGAAGCGCTCCTCAA
>Ga0247839_1002361_pt1 | contig 28629 bp, 9 predicted proteins | sample LaCruzMarch2015__6_FD_192405 | JGI IMG/M metagenome (GOLD analysis project Ga0247839, IMG submission 192405) | Freshwater microbial communities from meromictic Lake La Cruz, Castile-La Mancha, Spain - LaCruzMarch2015_16m | ecosystem: Environmental > Aquatic > Freshwater > Lake | place: Spain... | reverse complement strand
ATCGCTGAACACGCTCACCTTGCTGAACTTCGACACCCCGGTGATGAGCAGAAACTCGAGGTAGGGGTCGGCGCTTTTGATGATGCTGTAAAAATTTTTGAGGATGCGCTGGTGCTCGAAGGCGGTGGGCAGTTGGTCTTTTTCCAGGTAATCGATCAGCGGCTTGTCGTACTCGTCGATGAGCAGCACGACTTTACCTTTCAAGGAGGACAACTCCCGGATCAGTTCCCGGAATTTCTGGTCGTACGTGCGCTCGGTCAGGGTGAGGCCGTGCCTGGCAGCCTGCTCGTCGAGCGTTTTGTGCAAGGCGGCTTCCAGGCCGCCCGTGTTGTAGCCGATTTCGTTGAACTGAATGTGCACCACCGGCCGCACCTGGCTCCAATCCCACTTGCTCTCGATCCACAGGCCCTCAAAAAGCGCCTTGTTGCCCTCGTAGATTTCCCGAATGGTGGACAGGGTCAGCGACTTGCCGAAGCGCCGTGGGCGGGAGAGGAAGTAATATTTGCCTGAGTCGAGGAGTCGGTGGATTTGCTCGGTTTTGTCTATGTAGAGGTAGCCACCCTGCCTGATTTCGCTGAAGGTTTGTATGCCGATGGGGAGTTTTTTCATGGGACGGGAGAATGCTTCGACAAAAATAGGGAATATTCAATTACGAGCCGGAGGAAGCTTTTTTGGTACGCGTGGGTTTACACGAGTTGTTGCTTACTTGTTATGGATCGTCATTTTGCCCGTTAGTTTGACTATGTTCAGTATAAAGAGATAACAACTTGTTTTCATGGGGAAAAAGAGTTTGGTTTAGAAGTGCTAAAGTTAAAGTTTTGTTCCCAAACACCCAACGCATAACCCCTCAATTGCTCACATTTGACAATTATTCCGCATTCCGCATTCCATATTCCGCATTCCACATTTTCCCTACCTTTGCCTAATGGTATTGCGCGCAACAAATATACACAAGCGTTTTGGGCAGTTGGACATCCTCAAGGGTGTCGACATTTCGGTAGCCCGGGGCGAAATCGTGAGCATCATTGGCAAGTCGGGTGCCGGCAAAAGCACCTTGTTGCACATCTTAGGCACGCTTGACCAGGCCGAAGAAGGAGAGGTGTACATTGCCGACACGGCCGTGCAGCGCCTGAACAACCGGCAGTTGGCCGATTTTCGGAACCGGCGCATCGGGTTTGTCTTTCAATTTCACCACCTGTTGCCAGAGTTTTCGGCACTTGAAAACGTATGCTTGCCCGGCTACATCGCAGGCCAGCCCGACGCAGCGGTGCAGAAACGGGCCACCGAACTGCTCGATTACCTGGGCCTCGCCGAGCGCCTCACCCACAAGCCCGCCCAACTCAGCGGGGGTGAGCAGCAACGCGTGGCCATAGCCCGCGCGCTGGTGAACCAGCCGGATGTGATCTTTGCCGACGAGCCCACCGGCAACCTCGACAGCGGTGCTTCGCGAGACATGCACCGCCTGATTCGTCAATTGCGCGACGATTACAACCAGACTTTTGTCATCGTCACCCACAACCTTGAACTCGCAGAATTGTCGGACCGGCGGCTGACCATGGTAGATGGACTCCTGCAAGGTGAATTTTAAATGTTGGTATTGGCCAAAAGCCGTATATTTGTAGCTTTAACGCCTTCTTTTCCCATACATTCTTTGAAGCAATACCGACCGCTTTCCTGTTTCGTGCTGTATCTTCTGCTCCCGTGCTGCTTGTTGGGGCAGCCAGGTCGTGCCCAAAACATCGTGTTGCTGATTGGCGACGGTCTGGCACTATCGCAAGTGACAGCGTCTACATACTGGACCGGGGAGGACGCCAGTGCCTACCGACGCTTCCCGGTGGTGGGTTTTCATAAAAGCCACGCCCACAACGATTTGGTGACCGATTCTGCTGCGGGTGCCACCGCCTTTTCCTGCGGCATCAAAACCGATAATACGGTGGTAGGCATGGGCCCCGACACCCTTCCCTGTACCACCATCCTGGAGTCGCTGGACGATAAAGGCTGGGCTACGGGCATGGTAACGACCTGTTCGGCCACGCATGCGACGCCTGCATCGTTCATTGCGCATCAGGAAATCAGGGCACTCACGGAGTACATTGCCGAAGACTACCTGTGCACAAAGCTCGATTGTTTTGTCGGCGGCGGCGCAGAAGCGTTTGCGCCCCATGGCAAATGGCAACACCTGCGCGATTCCCTGGAGCAGCGGGGGTATATAGTGGACAACGGCGTGTCGTTTCGCAAAATGCCTATGGACGGCTCCGCACCTTTTTTCCTTTTTACCGCTAATGCCGAGCCCAGCTCGGCGACCGACGGACGTGAATACCTGCCGGATGCCGTGGAGTCGGTGCTGCCTTTCCTGAAGCGCCGGAGCGATCAGGGCTTTTTCCTTGTCGTAGAGGGCAGCCAGATCGACTGGGCCTTGCACGCCAACAATGAAACGTGGCTGCGGGATGAGCTTATGGATTTTGACAAAGCCATCCAGAAAGTATTAGACTACGCCGCTACCGACGGCAATACACTTGTATTGGTCACAGGTGATCATGAATGCGCGGGCCTGGCCATTGGGCAGGGCGACACCCCCCGCGAGATCAAGGCACGGTTCACCGAACGCCAACACACAGCGGCTATGGTGCCGGTGTTTGCCTACGGGCCAGGAGCGCAGGCGTTTGCAGGTGTGTATGAGAACACAGATTTGTACTGGAAAATGTGGGCAGCACTGGGAATGAAGCCCTAGTTGGTCTGCACCCGTGGTTTGACACACAAAAATCGGGCTTTGTTGCGGCTTTTAGTATGTTTTGGAACAGTTGGTGTGCCAACGAAAATGTGGTGGTGGTGATCTGTGGCTCAGCCGCTTCGTGGATTATTGAGCAGGTCGTCAACGATCGGGGAGGGCTGCACAACCGCATTACCCGTCGCATCGAACTAAAACCTTTTACACTGTACGAAACTTATGAATGGAGGGGCAGTAAAACGGAACCGGGTTTTCAGATTGACCTTGTGCTCGACCGAAAAGACCAGACCATAAACCTGTTTGAATTTAAGTTTTATCAGGCTGCAACCTCGCTCAACGCCGCCGATGCTGCGCTGTTGCGAGAAAGGCGTGAGCTATTTCGAGAAAAAATCAAGACCAATAAACACCTCTTTATTTCTTTGCTCACGACCTTCGGCATAATGGCCAATGAGCACAGCATCGGGATAGTAGATCATAATTTAGATATGCGTGTGCTGTTTTCTGCGTAACAACAACTTTTCGTTGATGTCCATTTATCGTTTCACCAGCGGAGCCCCATCGCGCAACAACTGCAACGCCTTTTCCACGGCCGGATCGTCGTCGTTCAGCACACTGTACTGGCCCTCTTGCTGAAACAACGTTTTACCTATGCGGGCCTTCAGTTGGAGCCCGAGTTCGCGTTTGCAGGAGGCCAGTTGGGCGTCGTTGCGGGGGACACCTTCCTGTTCGGCGTATTGGATGAGTGCGGCGATGGTTTGCTCGTCGGGCGACCAGTTGTTCCTGAATGCGGTCAGGTTTTCCGGAAAATCGGTGCGCGGGCGATCTTCCATCCATCGGGCGGCAAACTGGGACAGGTGCTGGCGCACGCTGAGGTAGTACGGATTCATGTACGAGGTGTCTATGGGCACAAACACATCGGGCATAATGCCTCCGTGGGCGTACACCAGGCGGCCGAGGCCCGTGTAGTACGCGGTACTGTCTACCACAGGGATGCCGGTTTCGCCCGACAGTTCTCCGTTTTTCAGCCGTTGCTGCGGGTCTTTTTCGTAGTCTTCGCGGCTGCTGTAGGTGCGTTGAATGCTGCGTCCGCTGGGGGTATAGTAGCGGGCTACCGTGAGGCGGAGGGCGCCGCCGTTGCGCAGCGGAAATTGCTCCTGCACGAGGCCCTTGCCGTAGGTGCGCCGACCCACCACCCAACCGCGGTCGTGATCCTGAATGGCACCGGCCATGATTTCACTTGCGGAAGCAGAGCCTTCATCGACGAGCACGGCGATGTGCTGGATGTCGAAGCGCGCCCGGCCGTTGCTCTTGTAATCGCGCCGTTCCTCGGTGCGGCCTTCGGTGTACACCAGCAGTTTATTTTCCGGAAAAAGCTGGCTGAGCATATCGGTGGCCTCGTTAAGGTAGCCGCCGGGATTGCCGCGCAGGTCAAGGATGAGGTTTTTCATGTTTTCCTGTTCCACCAGGCGCGTGAGGCCTTCCATAAATTCCTGATGGGTACGGGCTGTGAAGCGGTTTATTTTGATGTACCCGGTGCTTTGGTCAAGCATGTAGGCGATGTCTACACTGTTGACCGGAATGACGTCACGGGTTACGATGAACTGGCGCAGGACAGCCTCTGTACCGCGTTTTACGCCCAGCCGCACTTGAGTGCCTTTGGGGCCGCGCAGTTTGCTGTATATGGCACCGGTTTCCAGCTTTACACCAGCTACGGTGGTATCGTTTATGGTCACAATTTTATCGCCTGCCATGATGCCTGCCGTCTCGGATGGACCGCCGGACAAGGGTGAAACCACCTGTATGGTGTCTTCCAACATCAGAAACTCCACACCAATGCCTTCAAAGTTGCCGCTCATGTCTTCCTGTACGGCATGTAGTTCCTCGGGTGAAATGTACACCGAGTGTGGATCCAACTGGGCCAGCAACTGCTCAATGGCCTGGTTGTACAGGAAATCGGTGTCTGTGGAATCCACATATTTTGACTCAATGAAGCGCAATACTTCGTCTATCGAACCGGATGCTTTTATAGACTGGCGGTCGCTGGCTGTGTAAGAAAAATGGGCGTCATATCGGGGCAATTGCTGCCCGATAAACATGCCCACAGCCATTACAGCAGCAAGGATCAATGGTTGGCGTACCTCAAAGGCCGTATTTGGAGTAGATTTCATGCGGAGTCGTCGTTATTCAGCACAAAACAACGGTAAAATCGGGATTGTTTTATGCGCTGTGCCAGGGCAAATAAAAACTGCCAAAGCCGTGCTAAAATAATCCCGATCCCAAACCGCCATGAACCCTACTGTCGGATCAACGTGACGTCGCCCTGAAACTGCACAACTTCGCCGTCAATAAACTCGATTTCGGCAAACCACACGTACACATCGTTGTCGCTTTTCTCGCCGTTCAAATTGCCGTCCCACGCAGCATTCGGGTCGCCGGGCAGGAAATTGTCTACCTGATGCACCATGCCTCCCCAACGATCAAAAATATGCCATTTGACAATTTTGGTTACCCCGGTGCCGGCAAATATCTGTAGCGTGTTGTTGTCCGGGAAATTGCTTTCAGGGTTGAATACGTTGGGTACGTACACCAGGCGCTCCTTTTTGACAATGACGGTCAAACGATCAGTGACCGTACAGCCATTGATATCCACCAACTCAATGTTTTGGAAGTAAGAAGAAAGCGGCTGGTGGGTATACTGCAAGCAAGTAGTATCGCAAGGCGCTGCAGGCAACCACGTGACAGAGGCCAGGGGTGTGGTGAAGGCCACCAAAGCTTCCACCGTAACCGACTCGCCCATCTGGATTTCCAGATCGGGGCCAAGTTCAACCGCCAACTGGCCAGGCTCGGAGATGCTGATCAAAGTGTCTAACAAGCAGCCATTGGCATCCTGAAGGCTCAGCAGATAATCGTCGGTACCCAGGTTTTCAAAAACCCCGACATTGGTGGGGGCACCATTCAAGGTATACACAAAAGGTTGCGTCCCGCCGTTTACCCCCAGCACGAAAATGTGTCCGTCTTCGTCGCCTGTACAATTGATGTTCTGTACATCCAATTCAAAAGCCGTGGGCACTGAAGGGTCGTATTCCACCAACACATTGGTGCTGTCTTTGCACCCGTTTAGCAAATTGGTAACGGTAAAGTTGTACGTTCCAGGTTGATTGACGGTTGGGCTGGTCGTGTTGGCACCCGAAACGATGTTGCCACCAGCGGTTGTCCAGGCATAACTAAAGTTCGGTCCGGTAGACGTGCCAACCGAGCTCAAGGTTACGGATGTGGTGTTGCAGTCCAGCAAAGTTGGTGCATTGGCTGATACTAATGGTGGCGTAAAGTTGCCGATGACTTCGGCCTCTACGGTTTTGGAACAGCCGTTGATCGACGTGATGGTAAACACGTACGTTCCCGGTTGTGTAATGCCAATAACGAGGCTGTCGGAGGCAAATCCGTTGGGTCCCGACCAGACCCCGGTTGCTCCCGGGGTGGATATTTCGGCGCCGATGGTGTTGAAACCGTTGTTGGCGCAGTTGAGTATAGTGCCATCTGCCGATCCCTGGGGCACGTCCGCATCGATGTCTATGGTAATAGCCTCGCTGCTTTGGCATCCGTTGGGCGCTGTACCGGTTGCGATGTACACACCCGGCTCGTCCACCAGCAGTTGATCGAGGTTTTGATTGGACAAGTTGATGCCGGGGCCCGTCCAGATGTAGGTAGTGCCCGACAAGCTGCTGGTGACGGAGAGCATGCCAAGTGGATTAGCACAGTCAATAGTGTCGCCGGTGAGGGTCAACTGTGGCAGCGCATTGTCCAACAGTACGTTTACCACATCCACTGTTGTGCAACCATTGGAGGTGTTGGTGACGGTGAGGGAGTAATCACCAGGAAGTGTGACTTCCGGATTGACACTGCTTTGGTTGTTTGCCTGGATGTCGGGGCCCGACCAGGTATAGTTCAACTGCCCGGCAGGAGTCGATGCGCTTGCATCAAGCATGACAGCCAGCACAGCACAACTCAGGGTCTGGTCGTCACCGGCATCGGCTACCGGAAGTTCTTGAGACAGGCTGACAACAACCTCATCTGTACTGGAGCAGCCATTTCCGGCTTTTGTAACAACCAGTGTATACGTACCAGGCAGGGTAACCACGGGTTCAATGGCGTTTTGGTTGGTGGCATTGATGTCGGGGCCCGCCCAAAGGATGTTAAACCCGACACCGGTATCGGAATCGGCAGCGCTGATGACGACACCCGCAGTGGTGCTGCACGTAATTATTTGGTCAACACCCGCATCGGCGATTGGGGAAAATACGTCTTCCACCACATTTGTAAAGTCGGTACTGCTGCACCCATTGTTGGCGTTGGTCACGGTGAGGGTATACTGTCCCGGTGCGTATACCCGGGGCGTCATGCCAAATTGTTCGCCCTGCACGATGGAACCGCCAGCCCACTCCATGGTGATGCCGGGGCCGGTAGCCGACATGCTGCCGTCTAATTGAACGGTATCGGCTATGCAGGTGATGGTTCTGTCTGGGCCTGCTTCGGTGAGCGGGTAGTCGGCATCCAGCGCTACATATACTTCGTCTGAAGCGGTACAGCTGTTGGCCGTATTGGTGACGGTAACCACATACAAGCCGGAATCGGCCACCATCGGGTTTTGCTGGTTGAAGTTGTTGCCATTGATGCCCGGGCCATCCCAGGTGTAGGTAATGCCGGAGCCGGAAGTGGATCCGGAGCCGTCAATGGGCAGGCTGTTTTGCTGGCAGGTCAGTGTGATGTCGGCACCTGCAGAGGCGTCAGGCGGGGTGTTTTCTACCACCACCGTTACCTGAGCGAGGGCGGTGCAGCCATTGTCATCGTTGGTTACCAACAGGGTGTACGTATCGGCTGCGGTGACCACGGGCGATTGCTGGGTTTCGGCACCGGGCTGTATGCCAAGCCCCGTCCAGAAATAAATAAACGCGGCACCTGTAGAAGAGGCACTGCCGTCCAAAACAGCATCTGTTTTAACACAATTGATGATGTGGTCTGCTCCTGCATTGGCCACCGGTGGCGCTACATCAAGGGTTACAACGGCGGTATCGGTGGTGGCACAACTATTTCCGGCATTGATGACGGTAGCCACATACATGCCTGGTTGATCAACATTTGCATTGGGGTCATTTTGGTTGCCCGCATTGATGCCCGGGCCTTCCCAAGTCAACTGAAATCCGGGGCCATTAGACGACGCGGAGGCGTTCAATGTGTACGAGGAATTGTTGCAGTTGATGATGCCATCCGGGCCGGCTACCGCAGTGGGGAATACCGCGTTGGAAACCACTTCTACCTGGTCAAGCGCAATGCAGCCGTTGCTGAGGTCTGTCACCAGCAGGTCGTACAATCCATTGATGCTGACCACCGGGGTCGCCAGGGATTCATTGGCCGGATTGATGTCGGGCCCGGTCCACAGGTAAACCATATCCGGCCCTGTCGAAGAGTTGCCGCCAATGACGCTGCTGGTGACCACACAATCGATCACCTGGTCGGTGCCGGCATCAGCTGTTGGGGGGGCAAGGTCTTCTGTGACCAAAGCGGCAGCGGTGGCGCTGCATTGTGTTAGCGTGTTGGTCACCAATACGGTGTACACGCCGGGCAAATTGACTTCCGCTTCGGTCAGGTTTTGGGTTGCCGGGGTGATGCCCGGGCCGCTCCACAGCAAGGTGTAGTTCGGACCTGTGTCAGACGCCACTGCACGCAAAGTGTCCGTTGCACCGTTGAAACAATTGAGCACCAGATCGGCACCGGCGTCGGCGACGGGCGACAGGGTGTCTATGTCCACCACCAACACATCGGTGTTGACACAATTGTTGCTCGTATTGGTGATGGTTAATCCATAGGTACCGGGCAAAGAAATGCCTTGTGGGCTTTGCTGCGTTTCGTTGGCCGGCGTGATGCCGGGGCCGGTCCAGAGGTACGTGATGTCGGGGCCAGTTGTAGAGCCACTGCCGTCAAAATCAACGGTACTGACGGCGCAGGTCAGGGTAAGATCGACTCCCGCATCGGCATTGGGCAAATTGGCATCCTGAGAAACGTCTACATCGTCTACATCTGTGCACCCGTTTGTCATATTGGTTACCTGTAAGGTGTACAGACCGGGTTGTGTCACGATGGGTGTTTGCTGTGTTTCGTTGTTGGCACCTATGCCCGGGCCTGTCCAGAAATATTCTATGTTGGCAGGCGATCCCGAACCGTTTAGCGAAATGCCTCCGGGTGTGGAGCACGTGAGGATCATATCGGTACCTGCATCTGCTGTGGGAGCGGCTATGTCTGATCCAACAATCAAATTATCGGTGGTGGTGCAGCCGTTAACTGAATTGGTGATTTGCAAGGTGTACGTACCCGGCTGATCGACCACAGGATTGTACTGGTTTTGGTTGGCCGGATTGATGCCCGGCCCGCTCCATAAGGCTGTAAAATTGGTATTGTTGCTCGATCCGGCACTGTTGAACTGTACGCTGGTGACCGCACAGGTGAGGGTAAAATCGGGGCCTGCAACGGCGTTGGGGGGCTGTACGTTCAGGTCCACCAGAACGGTGTCGGTCTGCTCGCATCCGTTGAGGGTATTGGTGACCCGGAGTACGTAATTGCCTGCGATGTTGACCGTCGGATTGGCTACGTTTTGGTTGGCTGGTGTAATGCCCGGCCCGTTCCACAAGTAGGTAAATGGGGCGCCATTGGCGTTGCCGGTGCCGTTTAGGGTAACAGCAGCGGCATTACAATTGATCACCTGATCGGAACCGGCACTGACGGAGGGCAATGCTGTATTTAGGAGCACGGCAGCGGAGTCGGCACGGGTGCAACCATTTGCCGGGTTGGTTACGGTTACACCATACGTGCCGGCGGCATTGACTTCCGGGTTTTGAAACGTCTCTTGTCCGGGCAATACACCCGGCCCATTCCAGGTAAATTGCGCGTTGGGTGCATTGGTTGTCACATCCACCAATACCGTGGGTTCATTGCAAGTGATGGTACCGCCCGTGGTGGCTGCGGTGGGTGGCAGGTTGTCTGCAATCACCGAAGTAGCGCTCGTAGAGGTACAACTGTTTACCGGGTTGGTTACCAAGACGGTGTAATTACCTGCCAGGTCAACCACAGGATTGGGGAGGTTGTCGTTTCCACTGGTGATGCCGGGGCCTGTCCACTGGTACTGTAAACCCGACGTCTGCGAGTTGGCTTGTAATTGAACGGATTGATTGCTGGCAATACAGCCCAGGATGCCGCCAACAGCCGTGACACCCGGAGCAGTTGTGTCTCCGGCAACAATGATGGTTGCCGTATCGCGGCAGACTGCATTGCCGGAAGTGTTGGTTACTACCAGCGAAAAAGTTCCGGGTTGGGCAATGTTTTGCGTGAGCAAATTTCCGATTTGATTGCCCACCGGATTATACCAGGCGTAGCCGACGTTGGGCCCTGTGGTAGAGCCATTGCCATTGAGTGTGAGCACCGGATTGGCGCAGTTGATGATGGTAACGGGTGCAATCTGGGCATTAATGGGCACTTCAAAGACAGTAAATCGCACCAAGCTGTCACAACCATTGGCGTTTTCAAACTTTTCGGTGTAGGGCCCTCCCGAATTGTAATATTTATTGTTGTTGATTTCAAAGTAATGCCCGGCACAGAAAAATTGGGTACCGATGTTGGATACCGGTTGTGATTTGACCACAATGGTTTGCCGGACAATGCTGTCGCAACCCAAATAGGAATCATACGGGGTTGAGCTCAGGTTGTATGTGCCGGCGTTGCTGATGGGCGTGTTGGGGCTTTCGTCCCAGAAAAAAGGCAGGTCTTCAAAGCAAATTGTTATTGGGGGTTTAATGGTGGGTGGTATGGGTTGGTTTACCACGTTGATGCAGGATGTCACGGGCGCAAAACAAGCGTTGCCCACTTCTACACAAATTTGCCCGCCGAGGTTGCCAAAGGTCACTTCTATGGTGTTGCCGTCGGGTGCAGGCAGGGTCACCACATTGCTGCCACCGTTGATGGAAGCACCCGCAGGTGCACGCCAACGGTAGTAGCCCGCACCGGGCACTTCGTCAATGCTGTATTCGGCCGTAGCCCCGGGACAAACATTGATAGGCCCTGAAGGCGGATCAGGCTGGCCCGGAGCCGGTGGCGTGATGGAGCCAGCAATCACTTGAATTTCGAAATTACACACGTCATTAGACCACCCGTCTATCATCAAAAAATAGGTCTGGCCCGGTACAAACCCCCCGTAGCTGATGTTGAGGGGAGACCCGGCTCCGCCGCTCACGCCCGGGTTGCACACAATTGATTCCGCATCGCAGGCATCAAAGAAAGCAGCCTGCAAGCCGTTTCCATCCTGACAATTGGAGGTGAGAATGTCTATGGATATGAAATCGCTGCCGGCTACAAAACCGAACCACTGGTCGTTGTGTAACGAAATGGCACCACATACGGTATTTCCGCCCGAGGGTGAGCCATTGTTGATGCCCATATATCCATCAAAATCACAATATACACAGGCTGTTTGACAGGCTTCGGCACCGGGAGGAGGGGGTACTGAGCATGGAGGAGCAAGCTGTGCAAGTGCTAAATGGGTGACCAACATAGCCCCAATGATCGAAAAAAGTAGCTTTGAGTTCATGCGAAGCAGGTATAAGCAGGTTGAGTATTAAACAATTTTGTACAGGAGCACTACAGAACAAAGGTACAAAAATATTGCATAATAGCCTATAAAACCATCGTACATTAAGGGAAAATTTTGCGAAAAAATAAGTTTATGTATAAAAGCAGTTGTTGGGAGACCTTTCCAACAACTGCTTTTATACATAAACTGTATGTGGCGCAGTCGCCTACTCTCTAATGAGGGTTACGTCGCCTTTGTAAAGGATGACCTCACCATCAATAAACTCAATTTCAGCGTAATACGTAAACACACCAGGATTGCCAGTTTGCCCACGCACTGTGCCATCCCACCCCGATGCGGTGTCGTTTGGCTTGAAATTGCGGTATTCATGAATGGCGGCACCCCAGCGGTCAAAAATCTGGAACACGCGGATGTTGGTCACCTTGTCATCCCCGAAAATCAAAAACAGGTTGTTGCCATCTGTCGATATCGGATTGAAGATGTTCGGGATATACACATTGCGCGGTTTTTCTACAATGACCAAACGGGTGTCGGTCGCCTCACAACCATTGGAGTCGATCACCGTCACGGTGTACCGGAATGATGTGAGGGGACGGAAACTGCCCTGCGCAAGCGAATCCAGCAGGCTTTGCGGGACGATGCGCGTCACTTCAATGCGGTCCGGGAAGTTCACCACAGTGGTATCAAGTACAAGGCTCAGGTAGTTTCCATAAACGATGACGGTATCGGGGCCCAGATCAACAAGCAAATCCGCAGGTTCTTCAATGGTCACAGTTGTGAAGTACTCACACCCGTTGGCATCCTGCACTTGCAGATCGTACACCCCTGGCTCAAGACCGGTGTACAGCGGATTGCTGGTAAAGCCCTGGTTGTCGAAACTGTACCTGAACGGGGGGGTTCCGCCAACGATGGAGTTAATGACCACGGAGCCGTCGGTATCGCCAAAGCAAGACACATCCCGTATGCTTAACACTGCATCCGAGGGCGTTGCTGGGTCTACCAACACTTCCACATCTTCCGTTGTAGTACAACCGTTGTTCAGGTTGGTGACTTGCACGGTATACTCCGCTGCTTCACTGACCGTTGGATTGGCGGTGTTTCCACCTGAAATGATGCTGCCGTCTATGGTCGACCACAAGTAGCCATACAGTCCGGCTGCCGCTACCGATGCGTTCAGCGATACTGCTGTAACCGTGCAGTTCAGTTCATCGGGTATCGAGGTCTCTACAACAGGACTCTGGTTGTCTGCAAGGACTTGCGCGCCGGTTGACACCGTACATCCGTTGCTTGCGGTAACCACCAGGTTGTAAGCACCGGGAACAGAAACAATCGGGTTCTGAAGATTGGAATTGAAACCGCCCGGTCCGGTCCACGCCCAGCTTACATTCTGCACGTTGGATGTGGCGGTAAGTTGAACGCTGGTGACTGTGCAAGTAACCGTACCGCCATTGGCGCTGATTTGTGGAATGCTGGAGTCCGGATCCACTTGTGCTGTCGCAATTGAGGTACAACCATTTGGTGCTGTTGCCACTACCGTGTAGGCACCGGTTTGGGTTACCTGCGGATTTTGCAGGTTTGAAGTGAACCCGCCCGGCCCTGCCCAGCTATATGCAACATTCGCTGTCGGTGAAGTGCTGGTGATCGTGCCGGTCGGCTGGGTACAGGTCAGGATTACGCCCTGGGCGGACACACCTGGCTCTACAATATCCTGAAGCACTTCAATCGCAAATGCGGAGGTACAGCCACTCAGGGCCGTAACAACAACCCGGTATGCACCCGGGACGCTAACCGAAGGGTCTTCTGCAACCGAATTGAATCCGTTGGGGCCGCTCCACAGGTAGGTAACAGACGGTGTATTGGAAGTAGCCTGCAACACTACAGTGTCTAAAGTACAAGTCAGGATATCGGTGGTCACCAGGATATCGGGCACCGTGGGGTCTTGTGTCACCAAAGCCGTATCGGAAGAAATGCAGCCATTGACATTATCTGTAACCTCGAGGGTGTACAAGCCCGGATTGCTCGTATTTGGGTTTTGCAACGGGGAAGAAAAACCGCCCGGACCTGTCCAGTTGTATGAAACATTAACCGTACTGGTATTGCCTGCCAACGTAACGGTCGGAAAATTGCAGTTCAACAATCCACCCGTGGCCTCCACGTTTTGTGGGTTCACCACGTTTTGTGGAATGGTCAGGGTGGGAGAAGATATACAACCGTTCAGTGCGGTTACGGTGTAGGTGTATATACCCGGAACGGACGCCGTGATGGTAGGCCCCGGGCCAACAACCGCGTTGTTCGGGTCGGTCCAAACCCCGGTAGCGCCGGGTGTGGAGATGGTTCCGGTCAGGGGCAAGCTCAGTACAACACAAGTGAGGGTATCTGCCCCGCTTAATTGAACTACTGGGGACAACGTATTTTGGGCAACCCCGGCGGTAGCGGTGCTGGTACAACCGTTCTGACCAGTTACGGTAAGCTGGTACGTACCGTCGATGGTGACGGTAGGGTTTTGCAGTGGCGACGTGAACTGGTTCGGGCCGTTCCAAAGCCAGGTGACGTTGCCGGTCGGGGAATTGCCTGTGAGTGTCGCAATGCCTGAAATACAATCAATGGTATCGCCCGCAGCAGATGCACCCGGAAGGCTTACGTCTTGCAACACGGTGAGGGTCGACGTAGAGGTACAACCATTCGTTCCGGTTACCACTACAGTAAAATCACCAGGTATGGTGGTCGTCACGGTTGCCGTAGTGCCAATGCCGCCAGTGGGGCCGCTCCAGGCATACGTGGCACCTTGCGCCGCGGAAGTGGCGGCCAGCGACGAAGACAACAGGGTGCAGTTCAGGTCGTTGCTCGAAGTAGATTGAGCACCGGGAGGGTTTACGTTCAAAAATGCGGTGGCTGTTGTCGGTGTGGTGCAGCCATTGGGGCCGGTGACCACCAGGTTGTACTGTCCATCTACCGTTACCGTCGGGTCTTCCAGCGGAGAGCTGAAGTTGTTTGGGCCCGTCCAGGCAAATGTGGCACCCGGGGTAGTAGATGCGCCATTCAGTACGATGCTGGTGATTGTACACGTAAGGGTATCTCCGGTTGTTGAGGCATCTGGTGCCACAATATCCTGATCAACATTAACATCCAACACCGAGGTGCATCCGTTGGCAGCGGTCGCCAGCAGGGTATACGTGCCCGGACTTTGCACCTGTGGGTCTTCCACGCTTGAGGTGAAAAAGTTTGGACCGGTCCAAAGCAGCGTTTGCACCGGTGAGTTTGGAGCCACAATCGTGGTTTGAATATTGACGTCCGTGAGGGCACAGGTAAGGATGTTGTCGGGCGTTCCGGACAGTTGAGGTGCGTCTACATCAAGGTCGACATTGGCCACCGACGTGCTGGTACAACCATTGGGGCCTGTTACCGTCAGCGTGTAGTTGCCATCAGCGTCTACTGTCGGATTGGGCGCGGTAGAACTGAAATTATTCGGGCCGGCCCAAAGGTATGTCGCACCCGGTGTAGCAGAATTGCCGGTGAGCGGCACCTGAGGATTGGAGCAGGAAATGGTGTTTCCGGCGGTTGAAACATCCGGAGCAGCTATGTCTTGTGGCACGTCGATGGTTTCCGTATCGGTGCAACCGTTGGCGGCAGTCACTTCCACGGTATACATACCAGGATTGGAAACCGTCGGATTGGGATCGGTAGAACTGAAGTTGTTCGGGCCGCTCCACACATAAGTGACCGGAAGCGACACCGTGGAATTGATGGGCATGCTGGTGACGGAGCACGTCAGTATGGCAGTAGACAGGGTAGTCACCGGGTTGGTTTGATCCACACCTACGGTTGTGGTATCGGTGCTGGTGCATCCGTTCAGGCCGGTGACGGTGAGTTCGTATACGCCTGGTTCACTGACGACGGGGTTTTGCTCGGCAGAAACAAAGCTGTTCGGTCCAGTCCAGGCCCAGCTTACGTTGTTGGACGGCGAAGTGCCATCAAGTGGTAAGTTCGGATTGGTGCATGTCAGTATGTCGGAAGTGGCCTCCGCGCCGGGTTCTGCATCATCCAGGTTGACATTCGCATCGGCCTGAGCGGTGCAACCATTGGCAGTGTTTTCAACCGTCAGGGTGTAAATACCGGGTACCGTTACTGTAGGGTCTTCTTGTATGGAGGTAAATCCGTTGGGGCCTGTCCACGAAAGGTTAACACCCGGTGTGGCCGAGTTGCCGTCAAGCGCAATGGAGGTGATGGTACAGTTGAGTGTGCCGCCATTAGCAGAGGCATTGGGCACGTTTACATCTGGTGTAACGTCGGCAGTAGCGGTGGTGGTACAGCCGTTGGGAGCGCTTACGGTGAGGGTGTATGTGCCAATCTGATTTACAATCACAGATTGCTGGTTCGACATGAGGTTGCCCGGGCCAGTCCAGGAATACGTGGCACCAGGGGTACTGGATGCGCCATTAATTGTGGTATTGGCCGCGCCACAGGTGATGATGCCGCCGGTAGCGCTGGCATCAGGGGCAACAAAATCACCATTTACGATTGCGGTCGCTGTTTCCGTACAGGCATTTGGACCCGTGACGGTCAGGGTGTACAAACCAATGGTATTGACAGTCGGGTTTTGCAGGTTAGAAGTAAAGTTGTTGGGGCCTGTCCAGGAGTAGGTTGCTCCCGGGGTTACAGAATTGCCGATAATGGGCAGGCTGGGTGCCCCGCAGGTGAGGGTAGTGCCGGCCGCAGTGGCATCTGGCGGTATGGTGTTGCCGGATAAAGTGGCCGTAGCCGTGCTGGTACAACCGTTGCTGCCCTGAACGGTCAGCACGTACACGCCGGCAAGGTCGGCTTGCGGGTTTTGCTGGGGTGAATTGAATCCGTTCGGCCCGGTCCAGGAAAAGGCAGGGTTAGAGGCCGGTGAGCCACCATTCAACGTAATGATCGGCGTGTTGCAGCTGATGACGCCGCCGGTAGAAGCTGTCGCGCCGGGAGGAGCATTGTCGATGGCAACCAGAGCTGTCGTCGTATCCTTACAGCCATTGAGGTTGCTGGTGACGATCAGCGTATACGTGCCGGCCGCGTTGACAGTCGGGTTTTGAAGGGTAGAGTTGAATCCGCCCGGACCGGTCCAGTTGAAATTCGAGTTTTGTACAGAAGATGTGCCGTTCAGCGTCACGGAAAGCACGCTGCAAGACAAGGTGTCACCCGTTGCGCCTGCAATGGGCTGTTGGGTATCGCCGGTAACCAAGGCTGTGGCGGTGTTGGTACAACCGTTGGAGGAGGCCGTCACGGTTACGATGTAGGTACCTGGTGTACCGACTACCGGAGATTGGACGTTTGAAGTAAAACCATTGGGGCCACTCCAGGCGTAAGTAGGCATGGGGTCATTGGCGTTGGCTGAAATTTGTGCGGTAACAGCCGCACAGCCCAGTAGGCCGCCGGTCGTGGTGATCGTTGGTGGAACGGTGTTTCCAGTAACCGTCACGGTATCTGCGCGCACACACAATACCCCCCCGGCAGCTTGCGTCACGGTAAGGGTATAGGTACCAGGCTGGGTGGCGTTGTACACGTTACCCGAGGCCACGACGGCATTGGAGGGTAGGCTGCGCCATATTTTGGTGCCTGAAGACGCCACGGAAGTCAATACCACCGTGTCGTTTGCACAGGAAAGCACCGAGTTTCCATTGATTTCAGCGATCGGGTTCAGTACAAGCAATGAAAAGTTGACTAAACTGTCGCACCCCAAAAAAGACTCGCCGGTCACGCTGTAATTCCCGCCGTCGCAGTAATCTTCGCCGAATACGCTAATGCAATTGCCTTCACAAACGGTTCTTACACCGAGGTTGACCAATATCGGCGGCTTGACAATGACCTGTTGACGCACTAAGGAATCGCAGCCTTGATAGGACTGCAACGTAGTCTGATACGTACCAGACGTGCCTACAAACTGTCCCCAAGGCAACTCGTATGGCGCATCTTCATTGCAAATGGTAACCGCCGGAAGAATGGTAGGAGGGATGGGTTGGACGACCACGTTCACGCAGCGTTGCGTACCATCATCGCAGGAGTTTTGGGGAAATACGCATACTTGCCCGCCGGATGATCCAAAAGTAATGTCAACGGAGTTGCCCGAATTGCCCACAATTTGCACTGGCGGCGACTGGCCGTTGATCAACGATCCCGGAGGGCCGGTCCACGTGTACGCACCCGCACCGGTTACAGGCGGTACGGTAAAAGATACAGTTGCGCCTGGACACACTACAGCCGGGCCGGCAATCAAACCGGTCGGGCCCACATTGGGTGCCTGTACAGCCGCTGGCGGCACCACCGTAATCTGGAAGTCGCACTGGTCGCCCCCGAAACCGTCTACCAACAGGAAATAGTTGGTGCCCGGGCTTAGGGGGGCAGTAATGCTGACAGGCGTCATGCCATTGCCCTGGGCACCGCCGTTGCAAGCAATAAAGCCAGCGTTACAGTCGGCGTACAATGCGATCTGAACCCCGTCTCCCATGGTGCAGTTGCTGGGTGTGGCGGTAAAGGTGGCACCCGGTGCCCCGGCGATAAAGCCCAGCCATTGTTCGTTTTCAATAGAACCGCAAAAACCACCGGGAGGGGTTTGGCCCGAGTATCCGGTTGTGGTGCTGTTGATGCCGTTAAAGTTGCAATAAATACAGGTTTGCGAACAAATATCGGAAGGCGGTTCCTGATTGGAGGGGCAAGGATCGGGCAACTGAGCATAAGCAGCAGTGCTCAACAGTGAAAAAAAGAGTAGAATGGGTACAATTCTGACCATTTGAACCAGTAGTTTATGACGAGTAAGGGTTGGCACTTGGTACTTGGGGTTATATACTGCACAACAATTTAACTTAATCTTGATATTTGGGGTGTTGCAAAATTGAGTTGCAAAGAAATAAAGAATTTTATTTTGATTATATTTTTTGTTACGGTTTTAACGAATTATAAATCACTTTAATACAGTCAGGTCGCCGCCCAGCTCCAGCACGTCTCCGTTGAACAACCGCAGGCGCAACGCGTACACATATACCCCGTTTTCCACTGTTTGACCCTGATAAGTACCGTTCCAGCCCATCGTCAGATCATTGGGTTGGGCGTCTAAGCGCTCAAATACTTTGTTTCCCCAACGGTCAAACACCACCATGCGCTCTACTTCTACCACTTCCGGGCCCGCAAACACCCACCACGTTTCGTTTCCTGCACTTTCAGGCGAAAAAATATTGGGTACGTACACCCGCTGAACCCGCCTGACGAGCACCCGAACGGTATCCGTCGCCAAACACCCGTTGGTGTCTGTTGCGGTAGCAGTGATAAAAACACTGCGTTCCGCCAACCACCGGAGGGTGTCTTTGTCCACTTGCGCTTCCAACGGCACAGGAAACCAAACAACTGTATCCAAAGCAGGCCCTTGAACATTGCTGTTCGCAATAAGATACACTACATCGCCAAACGCTGCCTCGCGATCAGCCCCTAAATCAATTTTTATTGCCGGTGGTGAAGCAATCGACACATTTTCAGCCCAAACACAACCATTGGCGTCTTCCAATTCCAACAGGTAATCTCCTGCGGGCAGGTTGGTAAATGCGTTTTGCTGGCCGAGCGCGCCGCCGTTCAAGCGGAGCAGCACTGGCGGTGTACCGCCATAAATGCTGTCGACATATACTGCCCCGTTTGTTTCCCCAAAACAACGCACAGGCACCACCCGCAAGGCCGACGGATAGGGTAAATTGCGCAGATCCTGCACGGTAAAGCTGTCCTGATCCGCACAACCCTGCGGGGTTTGTACAACCAGTTGGCCTGCACCGGCTGTACCTGTGCGAATCAGCGGTGTCGTGCCTTGTGTCGTGTTGTTGATCAGCCAGGTATACGCAAGTGTTTGCCCCAGCCCCGCGCTGCTCGTTGCATCCAGCAGCACGCTGTCGTTCAAACAATCGATCTCGCCGGAAACCTGAGCGACGGCCACCGGAAGGGGCCATATCGTCAATTTTTTTTCCAGGTCAGGTGTACGCTGCGTGCAAAATGCGTCCGAAATGCTGGTGATGCGCCAAACATCCGATTGTGTTGTAGGTATAATCACCTCAACAGGCAAGGGATCATTTACCAAAACAGAAATGCCCGATCCACTGTCACTTTTTAACTGAAAATCAATTGGATAAGCACCTTTCCCCTCCAGGCTCCAACGCACGGTGTCGCCCTGGCAAGCCTCTTCTGCGCCCGACCAGCTTGCAGCAGGGTAGGTGTGCCACACCACCGGAGTGCCCTGCGCCACCGAGCGGCAAGGGTCTTGAAGCGCCAAACCCCGGTTGTAGGCTACGGCCGACACATAGTACGTTTTTTCGTACTGCATAAAACTGTTAAAGGCAAACACCGGCATCTGGCTGGTTCCGAAAATATTGCCTAAACCAACACCCGCTTCGTCGTGCAACGCATAAAAAAGGGTGTCCCCCGGTGCCAAAACCGGATTTTGGCTCGCCGACAAGTTTAGCGTATCGCCCGGACAAAGTTGCACGAGCCCCTGCGGCATTTCGCCCGCAAACGTGCCGCACGAGCAGCTGAAACCGCTGAAGAACAGGGTGTCGGTCGAACAGTTGTTTGCGTCTATGGCGTAAAACAAAACGCTGCTCTGGTTGGGTAAAAAACCGGCGTCAAACACATTGCCGTTGAAAACGCCATTTAAACCCGGTGCTTTGTAAGGTGGTTGCCCACCGCCTACCCAGATGCGCAACTCAAAGCCGGATGTGTCGGGCGTGCATGCCGGCAAAATGCTGTCTAAAACAGGATTGCGCTGAAATACAAGTTTTATAGTGTCGGCTTCGGTACACCCGTTTTGATTCACCTGCCAAACCAGTTCATAGGAGCCGGGCGAACTGGCGTTTATGTTCGGGGCGGCGGACTGCGTGTCATTAATCGTCAAATCAGACGGCACCCACCAACTGCCTCCCATAGCCGGTGCAGCGTTCAAAACCGCTTCCAGCCCACAAACCGAAGCATCGGCACCTGCATCAGCCACCGGAATGGCATAAAAAAGGAGTACCTGACCGGACGAAACGCTCAAACACGGGTCATTGACGTCCGGAAATCCGTTGGTGTCGTTGCCTGCGACAAACGAAACATAATAGGGTTGACCAGGTATCATGCCGGGTTGCCATGCAAAACGGCCGTCAGTGTTCCAGGCAAGAATGTTGCCCAGCGCAGTACCCGCATGGTCGTGCAGCACGTAAGCGTACGCGTCGTTTGCATCAAGTACCGAAAGCTCGGCCTGTTCTGCTTGCAGCGTGTCGCCGATGCAGCCCCGCAACGTATCGGTAAGCATCGCGCCAGCCATGGTAAAGCACGGACAAGCATACTGGCCACCCACATTGTTCGTACACCCTGTGGCATCCACGATTTCAAAGTTAAAGGGCGAACCCATTGGAAAAGGTGCCGACAAAAATGCGTTGGAAGGGGCAAGCGCCACCCCGTTTACCAGATAAGGAGGCACCCCCCCTTCGACGGAAAAGCCCACTGAATAGGTCAGGTTACTCGCAGCACAATCAAAAAAGAGGGCTTGCGTTTCCGGCGCGGGTTTGATGTTTACCCGAACCGTATCGCGCGCGCTGCAAAAGGGCGTGTTTTCTGTCCATTCAAAGAGGTAATCGCCGGCAACGGATAAATCAAGGTCAATTTCCGGAGGCAGCGGATTGGTAATGCCAACGGATACAGGGCCGTCAAGGAAACGCCATTTGCCAGCACTGCTGCCGGTGTTTGCCTGGGCTTTCAGCGTGACCAAGCCCGGGCAAGTGCTGGTGTCAGGCCCGGCGTTTGCTACCGGAGGTTGGCCCACATTCACAAATATGCACGCCGGAGAAGCCACTCCGCAACTGTTTTGGGCCACCACGCACACATAGCCAGGGCCGGGAAGCGTCCAGCTGACGATCAGGCTGTCCATCATGCCGTAACCCAACGTGTCGGCTTTGCCGGAAATGTTCCACAACCACGTCTCTGCATTGGTTGAAGGCGCATAATTATACAGGGCTGCTGTACCGGCACAAAAACTGTTTGCTCCGCTCAGGGTGCCGGCGTCGGGCGTTTGCAGGAGGGTAACATCGAAAAACGAGGTATCACTTGCACCACAAACGCTGCTGAGTTGTAACAAAACCTGGCCATTTGGCCGCCCTTTTTCCCAGATGACGAGTATGGAGTCGCTGTCCTGTTGCCCGGCAATTTGTCCGCCGCGTACACTCCAGAAAATTAATAAAGAATCGGGAAGGGGAAGCGCCGTCTTGTACCAGCCACTGCTGCCGCCGCACAAGCTGTCGGGGCCCAAAATTTCCGCCGGATCAGGTGGAAAGCCCACTGATATATTTTGGCAAACAAATGCGCTCGTATCGCAGGCATTTCGAGCAGCGACGCACACGGGGCCGCCAACGGATGCGCCACTCCAGGTCAATACCAATGACGAATCGGTTGTTGAGCCCACCGGCGACGTGCCTGTGGGCCAGCTCCAGATGTATCCCGTTGCTTCGGTATCATTGTTTACCCGGAAACTTGCGCTGTTTGCTGCGCACAAAAGGCTGTCGGAAGATGCCCACACGGGTTCATCCAGGAAAATGGTATCCCGGGTTACCAGTACATTGGTGGTGTCGCAACACACAGTGCCCGACAGGGATTGGCAATTGACAAGCTGTACATTGCCGGGTGCGGAGACAAACACTGTTGCGGAATCGGGCGAACCAACCAGTTGGGCAGGTGCCACAACCGTCCAATGGAATTGGTCTGCAGGACCGGGCGCCACCGCCTGAAGCTGGAGGCTGTTTTGCCCGCAAATCCACTCTTCGGGGGGGGCTATTTGCGCTACGGGATTGAGCACTTGCAAATGCAGGACCACAACACTGTCGCACCCAAAAACATTTTGAAAAACTTGTACATAAGTGCCTGCCGAGCAAAAGGCGGAAAATCCTGGTGTAGTGGAGCAAGTTCCCCAACAGACGGTCTCGACTATCCATTGCGTATCGGGCAATAAAACGCTTAACTCAAGTGAAGCCTCAAACGCACAATTGCCTTGCTCCACAGTATCGGTGTACAATCCGCTTTGGCAATAGGTTTTGCCGTAAAAATCGAAACATTCACCAGGGCAGACGGTCTGCTGCGCCGTTACGGATGGCAAAGGTGGCAGGATGCTGACGTTGACGCAGTTGGTGGTCAAACTGCCACAAAAGGGTGGGGTAGGACTTGCCAACGCGGTAGCCAGTTCCTGCAGGGTCAGTTTGCCATCGGGTTGGGGCAGGCTGTCTCGGTCTACTGTGGCGTAAGAAAACCCGCAAACGGTATAGTTCCCTGGTGGATAAACGCGCAAATCAGCGGTATCGGCATACGCGAGCAACACACCGCTCTGTCCTCCAATGGTGTACGTATACCCATAGGTTGATGCAGGTGGTGGGTCTTGCTGGTTGGCATATTGGGGTTGGAGCAGGAGCAAGAGCGAGTCGTGCCCCTGACAGGCCTCCAGATCGCTTTCCAACAAGTTGCCCGCGTTGGCTTCGCAAGGTGCGCACTCAATGCCGGTCATGTCGCAAAAAATCAATTCAAAATCAATCAACGTGCCCTCATCAAAGGGCAGGCCGTCTATAATATCTATGCTCCAGGATCCATTGACCGGGCTGCCGGTAAAATCTTCCAGGCAGCCGACATACGGGTAGTACGTACCATCAAAATTACCGAAGGCCCCCCAGGTTTGTTCGTTGTTCCATTGGGCCGAAAAACCGTTGTCGGGTGCTGCCATAGCGCTGCAAGGGACAAAAAGGATTTCCCAGGTGCTCCCATCTGTGGGTTCAAAAAACACAACCGGTCCCAGGAGGGTGATGGTGGAATCGTTTGGCGCACGCAGGGTAATGAGCAGGTCGCACACAAATTCATGCGTAAAATGCAACCTGACGCCGCACAGCGCTTGTCCGTTCTGCCCCAATATCGGATTGGCTGAATTTTGTACCTGAAGTACAAATGCCTGGTTGAACCCGTCAGGCAAATCCTGTGGGCACTCGTTGCAGCCGCAGGCCGTGTGTTGTGCATTCAAGAATGGCGCAAAACCCGCCAACAGGCACCCGGCCCACAGCACTGCGAATCCTGCAATTCTGGCAATGTGCCTAAAACAGTCAAACTTGTTGTGGGTATCGGTAAACTTTTTAATGATGATGGGATTTTAAATGCGCAGTAAAGCAAAGTGTCACAACATGCAAATTTACGGGAAAAACCCGCAGGAATACGGACTACATGGAAAAAGTTACATTTGGCGGGCAATGGGGCTATAAATGGTGCATCGGGGTATTGCTCGCTGGTTTGTGGATGCCTTTATACGCACAAATGCTGCCTCGGTTACCTGGAGAAGTACTGGTACAAATGCAACCCTCTGTTTCTGCAAGTCGGCTGGCTGTTCGTTGGGACAGGGAGCATCCGGAATGGCCACTCGGGGAGGTGACGCGCTGTTCCAACATGTTGCATGTATGGCGTTTTCAGTTGGCGGCGGCCAATCGCCACCACGATCAGGATTTGCTGCACTGGTTTAACCGGCAGCCTGAAGTGCAGGCGGCACAGTTCAACCTGCTGTTGAAGGGCAGAAGCACCGCTTTGCTGCCCAACGATTCGTTGTTCGTTGAACAATGGCACCTGTTTAACCACGGCCAAACCGGAGGCTTGTCCGGTGCCGATTTGGGCGTCGATGCGGCCTGGAACATCACCACTGGCGGCACCACGCCACACGGCGACACAGTGGTGGTGGCGGTTATCGACGGCGGTATCAGCGTGGTGCATCCCGACTTGTCGCCCAACTTGTGGATAAATTGGGCTGATGTGCCCGGCGATCAGGTGGACAATGACCTGAACGGCTACACCGATGACCATTTGGGTTGGAACGTGCACCAAAAAAACGATCAAATATACCTTCCACCCGTGCAGCATGGCTCCGAAGTGTCGGGGGTTTTGGCCGCACGGGGCAACAACGCTCTTGGCATCAGCGGTGTGGCGTGGCAACTCCAGATGATGTTTGTTGCCGGTACCGGCACGGTGGCGTCGTTGCTGGAATCGTTCGATTACGTGTGGTCGGCCCGAAAACGATACAACGAAACCAACGGACAACAAGGTGCATTTGTGGTGGCCATCAATTGTTCGTGGGGCGTCAATTTCGGCCAGGCAGCGGATGCGCCTCTATGGTGCGCCGCATTTGATGCCCTCGGTCAACAAGGCATCCTGTCTGTCGCGCCGGCAGCCAATAATCCGGTGAACATCGATTCGGTTGGCGACCTGCCAGGGGCTTGCAACAGCGCATATTTGACAATGGTCACCAGCCTGGATCAGCATGATAACAAAGCGCCCACAGCCGCATGGGGCGCTCAACGCGTCGACCTGGGCGCGTACGGACAAGCCATCCGCACCACTGGCGCGTCGGGCTACACCACGGCTTCCGGTACTTCGTTGGCTTCGCCTCAGGTAGCAGGTGCCATCGGGTTGTTGTACAGCGCACCCTGTTCAAAACTGGTGCGCCAGGCCGTGGCCGATCCGGCCGCCTCGGCCCTCTGGGTGCGGCATCAGGTATTGCAAACGGCGCAACCCGCCGCCGATTTATCGGGCAGAGTGGCCACTGGCGGTCGCCTGCACGCGGGGCATCTGCTGGAAACGTACGAGGCTGGCTGTTCGACTTGTCCGGCGCCTTTTGACTGGATGGTCATCCCGGTGCTGCCCGGTGCCGCACTGTTGCGTTGGACGCCGTTACCCGCATACGAATTGATGGAGGTGAGGTGGCGTTTAGCCGGTATGCCCGACTGGCAAACGCAACAAACAAACATGGATTTTGTCCTGATCAACGGTTTGACCCCTTGCAGCGAATACGAATTTACCCTCAGGGCCTTTTGTGCCGAAGGAGGGTGGAGCAACTCGACCGCTGCGATTCCTTTTTTTACAAACGGTTGTTGCGCTGCACCGGCTCATGTGGCTGTGGAAACCCAAAACCCCGATTTTGTGCAGTTGCACTGGCCGCCAGTGTGGTCAGCAAGCGGATATCGAGTGGAGTGGAAACCCGAAAACGGACCCTGGCAAAACATAGAGACCCCGGATACTTCGTTGATCCTCATTGGCCTGCCAGCGTGTTCGCCTTATGTATTCAAAATTAAAACCTTGTGCGCGGATTCTGCTTCTTTTTTTTCGCCGGAAATGGCGTTTGTCACCGCAGGTTGCGGGCCGTGTCTGGATGTGCCCTATTGCCCTGCGGGAAGCACCGACGCCAGTGATGCATGGATTGTCGAGGTAGCCATGAATGCGTGGCAGCACAGTTCTGCTTACGGGCCGGGATTCGAGTCGTTTGCGGGCATTATGGCAGACATGCCGGTATTGTCGCCCGGCACCATGTACGCCGTGACCATTACGCCGGGTTTTGTGGGTAATCCGACCCCTCATTACTTCCGCATTTACATTGATTTTAACGCCGATGGCGATTTTGACGGCGCGGATGAACTGGCTTTTGATCCGGGTTTTGGCATTGACGGGCAGGCTTTGGGCTGGATAGAGACGCCGCCGGTGTTGGCCTCCTCGGTGGTGCGCATGCGGGTGATGATGAAACACAAAAACACGTTTAACAGTGCGCCAGAGGCCTGTGAGCAGTTTGATTTTGGTCAGGTGGAAGATTATTGTGTGCGGTTGGATCCTTTTGTAACGGTTACGCATGAACAGGAAGAAACGCGCTCGCTCCAGGTTGCACCCAATCCTGCGGGCTCGGCGGGCGCTTTCCTGCTGATGCCGTTCGCTGGCGTCCCCGGGGTGGTTACCGTGTACGATGTGTACGGCAGGGTTGTGTACGCACAATCGAGCCCGGCACTTCCGGAACGCTGGCACTTGCCCTGCGGCAACTGGAGCAGTGGAATGTACCGGGTTACGCTGGTGTCGGAAGGGTTGGTATGGAACGGGTGGTTGGTGAAGGGGTAGTTCATGTTAACTTATTGTGCTCTGGGTTAATTATTACTATTTTCATAAATTAAATTTTACAGTTAAGAAAACAAAGGTGCGGGCAAAAAAATAGCGCTACCCTCTTTTGAAGAGGGCAGCGCCAAAAAACCAAAAAATGCTTTTAAAAACTATTTCTGCAGCGTAAACCGGGTTGCATACATCCCTTTTTCGGTGCGTACGGTAAGGTTGTACACGCCGTTTTGGAGGGATTTTACCTCAATGATTTCTTTGTTGCCGTTGAGTTGTCCGCGTTGAACCAAGCGGCCGTCGTTGCTGAAAATTTCGTAGTCGCCTGTAGCAGCATCTGTCAACTCAATGGTCATCAGTCCACTTGTCGGATTCGGATACAGCTTGAGGTTGCCCTCGGCTGGCTCGTACGTGCCAATGATACCGGTACGCAACAGCGTAACCCGGAAAGCCTGGTTGGAGAAACGGCTAAACTGGCCTACCTGTGCTTTGGCTACCCACGATATGGTGGCTGAACTGCCTATGGGCAATCCTGCGTTACCCAGAATCTGGTCGAGCTGCGCAGCCGTAAAAGTGATTGCAGGGGATGCTCCGCCGTTGTCGGAAGGAAAGGTCAACAATGGCGCATTCACGGCACTCAAACTGTCCAAACCTGCCTGCCAGCTGTAGCGGATCGGGCCATTTGCAAGTGTTGTTGTTGCCTGCCAGGTGATCGGGTAGGTTGTGTTCGGGTTTCCACCAACGCTCAAGGTGCTGCCGTTGGCCGGGGTAAGCAAGTTGAAGGGCTGGATTTGTGCGTCGCGCACTAATTTCAGGGTAAACACCTCATCGGCAGCTAAAGAGTCGCGGCGATCAAATGCGTAAGCCCGAACCGTCCAGATGATTTCTGTAGAATCGCCGGCAGGCAAACCAAAACCATCCAGAATGCCGTCAATGGCCTGTACCGAGTTGGTCAACGCTTCTGCAGCGCCCCCGTTGTCAGCCGGGAAAGACAACAATGGCACTGCAAAATTGCCACCGGGGAAGTCCGCCAGCCACTGGTAGTTGCTTGCATTGTCGGCGCGCTCCCACGTGATGAGTACCGGTGCAGCATTGGTCGGGCTGGTTACCAAACGGAAATTGTCCGGTGGTGTCAACAGCCCGAAATTGCCAATCGGGAAGATGCCTTCGTCGCGTCTGTTCAACTGCTGAATGCGCTGGTCCAGAGCCACGGGCGTGTCATCCACGTCGTAAGCCGTAGCCGCGTCCTTGTGGAACGTAAGCAGATATTCGGCCAAAGCATCCTGCTCGGAACCAGGCACGGTGAAGGTGGCCTGTCCGGGTGCCGTGATGACGGTGTCTAAGTCTACACGCTTGGTGCCTAAGGTGGGGAACGGATAAGCGTTGCCACCACCGGCGAGGAAGTTGAGGGTCACCACCTTGATGGTACGGGCGGGGTTGCCGAATACTTTGCCGTCCTTGATGATGGTGTCGAGCGTGTTGTCGTTTTCGTCCACGATGATGGCCGAGCGCACGCGGTCACCGGCCGCCAGGGCAGGGTCGAAGCTGAAGCGCAGGCCGCCGATCTGCGGGAACTGGCCCGGGGTAGCGCCCGGAGCAGTGGCGCGCACGCCGTGTTCGATGACCTGGGCCAGGCCGTCGGCGGTGAGTTCGAGCACCGAGAGGCGGTTGTTGAAGCGCAGGGAGTTTTCGAGGTCGAGCTGGCTGATGTCGCCCTCTTCTTTGCCGGCAGCCGGGTTGGCGGCGGGTGGGAGAAGCTGCACGTCGGAACCCACGGCGAACACCTGGCCGATGGCCTGGCGGATGCCGCCGCCGTTTTTGATGGAGACGGTAACTGCGGGATCCGCCTGTTTGGCGAGCCAGAGGTTGGCGTCGGCGCTGAGGTTGCCCAGGTTGGTCTCTTCGGTGCGCACAGCGCTGCGGCGGCCTTCAAGGAACACGTTTGATTTGCCGAGGATGTTGCCGTCTTTGGCCACGATGACGTTGCGGATGGCGTTGCACAGGTCGCGCACGTTTTGGCCTTTGGAGGCCGGGGTAAACGCGGCGTTGTAGTCGCCTGCCCAGAGTTCTTCCACGCCGAGGCTGTCGGTCGGGTAAGCGCCGTTGACGGTATTGTCGAGGGAGCTGAGATCAATGACGCCCTGGTCGTCGAAATCAACGACCAATCGTCCGAGGTATTTGTATTCCGATAAAGTGTTGACGATGAGGCAAGGCTCGCCGTCGGCATTCTGGGACACGATGGGGTATTCGCCCTGGGCGACATCACCGGTGCGCAGGCGGTCGTTGTTGTCGGCCAGCAGGGTATGCGAACCACCGGCGACGACGATGTCTACGCCGCTGAGCA
>Ga0247839_1002360_pt1 | contig 28636 bp, 19 predicted proteins | sample LaCruzMarch2015__6_FD_192405 | JGI IMG/M metagenome (GOLD analysis project Ga0247839, IMG submission 192405) | Freshwater microbial communities from meromictic Lake La Cruz, Castile-La Mancha, Spain - LaCruzMarch2015_16m | ecosystem: Environmental > Aquatic > Freshwater > Lake | place: Spain... | reverse complement strand
CCGCGGGCGACACGGGTCCGGACTCCGCCGTCCCCCTCGAAAATTACCTGGGCGAGATCGAGCGCCAGGCGATCCTCAAGGCACTCGATGAAACACGCTGGAACCGCACCGCCGCCGCCAAGAAGCTTGGCATGACCCTGCGCTCACTGCGCTACCGCCTCGCCAAACTCGGCATCGAGTAAGGAGCCGTCGTGACCGATCGCACCCGGCGGCGCGCGACGCCGCCACCTGCCACGGCCGGCGGGCCGCACCCCGAGCGCGACCCTTTCGTCGCCTGGGTGCGCCAGGCCACGCCCTATATCCATGCCCACCGTGGGCGTACCTTCGTGATCGCCTTCGGCGGGGAGGCGGTCGCCGACCCGCGCTTCCCTGACCTGGTCCATGACATCGCGCTGCTCCACGGGTTAGGGGTGCGCCTGGTGCTGGTCCATGGTGCGCGTCCGCAGATCGAGGAACGGCTGCGGGAGCAGCAGATTGAATTGCGCTATGTCAACGGACTGCGCATCACCGACGATACCGCGCTGGCCTGCGTCAAGGAAGCGGCCGGGGTGGCGCGGGTGGAAGTCGAGGCCTTGCTTTCCATGGGGCTCGCCAACTCACCCATGGCCGGGGTGCGCATCCCGGTGGCCTCCGGCAACTTCGTGACCGCCAAACCGATCGGCGTCCTGGATGGCATCGACTACGAACACACCGGTGTGGTGCGACGAGTGGACCGCCAGTCACTGATCCAGCGCTTGGATGCCGGGGCGGTGGTACTCATGCCGCCGCTGGGCTACTCGCCGACCGGCGAGGTCTTCAACCTCAGTGCCGCCGATGTCGCGCGCTCGGCCGCAATTGCGCTGAAGGCCGATAAGCTGATCTTCTTGATCGAGGAACCGGGGGTTTGTGACGCCACCGGCGCCCTCCTCTCCAACGTTTTGAGCGGCGAGGTGGAAACCTTGCTCGCCGCGGCCCCCGAACTTCCCGAGGACTTGGCCCAGGCATTGCGGGCCGGGGCGGACGCCTGTATCCATGGGGTCGCCCGCGCGCATCTGATCGACCGGCGCCGCGACGACGCCCTGCTGCGCGAGCTCTATACCCGCGACGGCAGCGGCACCCTGATCACCGGACAACCTTACGAGGGGCTGCGGCCAGCGCGCAGCGAGGATGTGACCGGGGTCCTCGAACTCTTGCGGCCGCTGGAGGAGCGCGGCGTGCTGGTTCCCCGCTCGCGGGAGCGTCTGGAAACCGAGATCGACCGGTTTTACCTGATGGAGCGCGACGGTCTGGTCATTGCCTGCGCGGCGCTGCACCCCTATCCGGCGCAGCGCATGGCCGAACTCGCCAGCGTGGCTGTCCATCAGGACTATCGCAACCACGGACGCGGCGACAAACTGCTGGAGCACATGGAAGCCATCGCCCGGACCCGTGGGTTCACCCGGCTCTTCGTCCTCACCACCCAGACGGCGCATTGGTTCCAGGAGCGCGGCTTCGTCCCGGCGTCCCTGGAAGCTCTGCCGACTGAAAAACAGGCGCTCTACAACCTGCGGCGTAACTCTCAGGTGTTCATCAAAGACCTGACGGTTTGAGCGTATCGGCAATGATCCCGCTGCCGATCCCGGCCGCGGTTCAGGTATCCTGTGCGCCGCACCGCTAAGAAGCGGCCTGACCCCATCACCTCCCGGAGTCCCTGATGTCCGAGTCCCGTTCCTCGCTCTACAAGCTGTTGACCTGGGTCTTGCTTGCGGCCCTGATCGGGGTCTACGGGCTTTACCACTGGTACACCGGCGGGTTACGCCAGAACATCGCCGCACAGCGCGCGGAGCTCGCCCAAGCGTCGCAGCGCCAGTCCGCCGCGGAGCAGCAACTCCAGGCCGCCGCGGTGACCGAACAGACGCTGAAGGCGCAGAACGATGACCTCAAGGCCCGCCTGGAAGCGGTCCAGGGTGAACACCAGGCACTGGTGGGGCAGCACGAGACGGTCACCGCACAGGTCGAGCGGCATCGGCAGGAGATTGCGCAAGCAGCCGCCCGTGAGCAGGAACTGAACGATCAGATTCGGGATCTCAGCGTCCAGTACACCCAGGCCAGCAAAGCGGTGGTCAACAAACTGGATGCGGCCCACGCGGCTTGGGCCTCTCTGGAAAGCGAAGACCAGGCGGCCAAGGCGCGCGTCAAGGAGTTGGAGGCCGAGGTCACCCGCCTGCGTCAAATGGGTGCCGCGGCCGAAGCGAAAAATACCGCGCAATGCACGGCACTGGAGTCCAAGGTCAATGAACGGGTGCGATTCTACCGCTCGGCGCTCGAGGGCAGCGACCCCGACCGCGCCGCCCTGATCGCCGGGCTGGAGCAACAACTGACCGAACTGCGCGCCACCCTGGAGCAGGCCGGGCAAGAGGCCGCGGCAGCGCGCACGGCACTGGCCGACCAGTTGGCCAACGCCGAGCGCAACGTCGAGGATCTCACCGCACGGTTGACGGCAGCCGAGGCTCGCGCCGAGGAGCACGTCCAAACGCTGACGACGACCACGGCCTCACACGAGGAGGCGGCGAGCGAGTTACGCGGCAAGGTCTTCGCCCTCACCGAGGAAGTGCAGAGCGAACGCGGCACCCGCGCGGCGCTCGAACAGACGCAGGCGCAGCGCGTCGCCGAGCTCGCCGAGGTGAGCCGCACCCTGGAGGAGGTGCGTGCGCAATTCAATGCGGCGGTGGCAGCGGCGGCGCAGGAGAAGCACGCACTGGAAGAGGAACTAAAGACTGAACGCGCCCGCTCCGAGCAGTCCCTGACGGCCTTGCGCAAAGAGTTCGAGGAAGCCCAGGCCGCCCATCTGCAAGACAAAGATCAGGCGCTGACCCACACCCGCGGCCTGTTCGAGCGCTATGCCGAGCTGCATGCCCAAAAGACCGAGCGCGGCATGCTGATCAGTCTTGCGGAACAGGAACTGCATTTCGCCAGCGGGGCCTCGACGCTTCCCAAGGGTGCCATTCCCAGCCTCGATCAGATCACCGCACTGCTTCAGCAATACCCCCAGTTGACGGTCATCATCAATGGGCATACGGACTCCTCGGGTTCCGAGGCGATCAACCTGGCGCTGTCCAAGGCACGGGCCGAGGCAGTCAAGCAGGGTCTGATCGAGCGTGGGGTGGCCCCGGAGCGGGTGACAGCCGAGGGGCTGGGCGAGTCGCGGCCGGTGAGTGACAACGCGACCCCGGCCGGCCGGCTCAAGAACCGCCGGGTCGAGGTGCTGGTGATCGAGCCCTAAAGCGACAACGACAACGACAACGACAACGATGCTACAGGCACTCCCTAACGGACTGATCTAAATTGTTTGCGAACCGCTCCTCAGGATGACCACGCAACACCCACCCAGCCGCGCTGAACCCGTCCAGTCACCCTGGCTGCTGATCCTGGGGCTGATCATCGCGATGACGGCCTGGCGGTTGGGCGCGGCGGCCCTGCTGCCGGTGACCCAGGACGAGGCCTACTATTTCGATTGGGCCCGCACCCTTTCCTGGGGCTATTTCGATCATCCGCCCGGGGTGGCCCTGCTGGGGATCGGCACCTGGTTCGTGCCGGGTTCCGCCCTGGCCGCCCGGCTCGGGGGATTGGCGGCCGGCACCCTGAGCCTGATCGTGCTGGCCCGGCTCTATGTCAACAGCGGGTTACTGCGACGCGACGACCTCACGCTCGCCCTGGCGCTCCTGTTCGCCAGCCTGCCCGCGCTGGCGGGCGGCATCCTCACGACGCCGGATGCCGCGCTCACGCTCGCCTGGGCGCTGGCCCTGCACGAGGCCGAGCGGGCGCTGGCCGGCGATCGGCGCCGTTGGCTCACGGTCGGCATCGCCGTCGGTCTGGGTTTGCTCGGCAAGTACACCATGATGCTGATCGGGCCCATCTTACTCTGGGCCATCCTGCGCACCGACCCGCGCGCCCTGCGCACGCCCTGGCCCTATCTCGGAGCGCTGCTCGCCGTGCTGGTGTTCAGCCCCAATCTATGGTGGAACGCCGGTCACGACTGGCTGGCCTTGCGCTTCCAGTTCGGCCATGGATTCGCTCTGGATGCCGGTGCGCTCACCCCGGCCAACGGAGCCGCGGCGAAGGCCATTACGCACTCGGGGCCGGTGACACTGGCGGAGCGTGCCGCCAATCTCGGTGCGTTCGTCGCCGGACAACTGGCACTCTGGGGACTGATCGCGCTGCCGCTGCTGGCCGCAATCCCCCGCTTCTTTCGCCGCTCTGCGACCGCCGATCCCGGCCCCGTCCCGGCGACCCATGCCAGGCCTTTGCTGCAGACCGCCGCCTGGTTTCCGCTCGGGTTCTTCGCCTTGGTCTCCCTCGGCAGCGAGGTGGAGGTGAACTGGCCGGCCATGTACCTGCTCGCGGCCCCGGCCCTGCTGGCGCGGCCGTTGCGCGGTCTGCGCCGTTGGGTACTGGGCGCTGCCGCGGCCAACCTGCTGCTGGTGACCCTCTACGTCTATCATGCCGCCACCGCCGCCCTGCCGCTGCCGGACAGCCAGAACCGCATCCTGCGCGAGACCCACGGGTTTGCGGCATTGGCCGCCGTGGCCGCCGGGCTGCCCGGGCCGGTCTATGCCGACCGTTACCAGCTCACGGCCATGCTGCGTTTCTACCAACCCGAACTCGCCGCCGGCCAATGGCCGGGACTTACGCGCCCGTCCGAATACCTGGTGGGGCAGATCGCGCCCCGCGTCGAGCCAAACGCTCAGCGTGAGCCCTTCTGGATCATCACCCAGCACCCGCAGCCGCCGGCGGTCGGGAATTTCACCAGCGACACCATGCGCACCTTCTTCGACTGCGCCGACCAGGGTCTGGTCGAGACCGCCGCGCCCCCTTGCGCGCGCCCGCTGCATACCTGGTTCCTGCATCACTATCGACCGGATCGACCGGATCGACCGGACGGTTCAGCGCCCCCACCGACTGAACAGCTTTCGAATTTCTTCCAGCACTAAGACGCCGGCGGCCACCAGGGTCGCGAGACCCCAATCGGCGAGGCTCAAATCCACCGTGTCAAAAATGGCCTGCGCCGGGCCCCAGTGCACCACCAGGATCTGCAAAGCAACCACGCAGAACAGTGCCGACCACAGTTTGCCGTTGCTCAGGAAGTGCCGGTTAAAGGCGCTTTCATGCTCGGCACGCGCGTTGAAAATATTGAAGAATTGGAATAGCACAAAGGTGGTGAAGGCCAGCGTGACCGCATAGTCGTGACCGCCGTGATGCTCGCCCCAGGCATAGGCGGCCAGTGTTCCGGCCGCCATCGTCAGGCCATACAGGCCAAGACGCCAGAGGCGATCCCGCGTCAGGATGGGGCCGTCCGCAGGTCGGGGCGGCGCGTCCATGATGCCGGGCCGCGGCGGTTCCACGCCCAGCGTCATGGCGGGCGGACCATCCATGATGATGTTCACCCACAGAATCTGGATCGCGGTAAAGGGGGTCGGCATCCCGAAGAGCGGCGCACCGACGACGGTCAGGATGGCCCCGATATTGGTGGACAACTGGAACCGCACGAACTTGACGATGTTGTCGTAGATGGTGCGCCCCTCCTTGACGGCGCCGACGATGGTCGCGAAATTGTCGTCGGTGAGGACCAGTGTTGCCGCTTCTTTGGACACTTCGGTACCGGTGATGCCCATCGCCACACCGATGTCGGCGGTCTTGAGCGCCGGGGCGTCATTCACGCCGTCGCCGGTCATCGCGACGACATGGCCCCGGGCCTTCAGCGCCTCGACGATATGCAGTTTGTGCTCGGGCGAGACACGCGCGAAGACCGCGGTGCCTTCCACCAGGGTGGCGAGCGCCGGCTGGGTCAGGCCCTCGATTTCGCGGCCTTCGCGGACCTCGCCCGTCAACCCGAGGTCACGGGCGATGGCGGCTGCCGTCGCCCGGTGATCACCGGTGATCATTTTCACCGCCACGCCGGCGTGTTGGCAGATGCGGATGGCGTCGCGCGCCTCCGGACGCGGCGGATCGATGATGCCGACCAGACCGAGGAGGGTCAGCCCGTCGGCCCAGACCATCAAATCGCCCGCCGGGTCGAAAGCCTCCGCCGGGATGGTGCGGCCGGCCAGCATGAGCACGCGCAGCGCGTCCTGCGCGAAGGCCGTATTGTGCGCGGCGAAGTCCTCCCGGGCGGCCGTGTCGAGTGCGACTTCGCCGGCAGCCGTCAAGTGAGCACACGCGCGCGTCAGCAAGACATCAGGCGCGCCCTTGACCCACATCCGCACCAGGGCGCCGTCATGATGGAAGGTCGCCATGAATTTATGCGTGGAGTCGAACGGGATTTCGGCAATCCGCGGTTGCTGCCCGGCCAGGGTCGGCGCGTCCACCCCGCCGCGCGCGGCCAAGGCCAACAGGGCGCCTTCAGTCGGGTCGCCGATCAGTTCGCCGTCACGGATCCGGGCATCCGTGCACAGTGCGGCGCAGGCCAGCAAGGGCAGCCAGTCCGGCGGCGGCGCATCATCCTCCGGCATGATGGTGCCGGCACCCGCGTAGCCGTCGCCCGTGACGGAAAAGCGGCGGCCGAGAAACCAGGCGCGGCGCGCGGTCATCTGATTCAGGGTGAGAGTCCCGGTCTTGTCCGAGCAGATGACCGTGGTACAGCCAAGGGTTTCCACCGCCGCCAGTTTCTTGACGATGGCATGGCGTTTGGCCATGCGGTGCATACCCAGCGCCAGCGTCACCGTGACGACTGCCGGCAGACCTTCGGGGATCGCCGCCACGGCCAGCGCAATGGCGGTCAGCACGGTGTCGATCAGCGCATCGCCACGCAGGATGCCAATGGCGAAGATCAAGCACACGACCAACCCGGCGATGGCGGCCAACCGGGTGCCGAGCGCATCCAACTGCACCTGCAAGGGGGTGGCCGACTCGGGGGTCTCGGCCAGCAAGCTCGCGAGCTTGCCCATTTCGGTGCGCATCCCGGTGGCGCAGACGATGGCCTCAATGCGGCCGCGGGTGACCACGGTGTTCATGAAGACCATGTTGTGCTGCTCGGCCAGCGGGGGTGTACCGGGAATCGCCGCGGGGGTTTTTGCAACGGCCTGTGACTCTCCCGTGAGCGCCGCTTCCGCAACCTCGGCCGCATGGGCACGCATCACCCGCGCATCGGCCGGGATGCGATCACCCGCTTCGAGCAGCAGGATGTCTCCCGGCACCAGCGCTTCCGCGGGAATCTCCGCCGGATGCCCGTCGCGCCGCACCCGGGCAACGGGAGCGAGCATCTTTTTCAAGGCGGACAAGGCCGCCTCGGCGCGGTGCTCCTGAAAAAACCCCAGTGTGGCGTTCAACAGCACCACCACGGCAATGACGATCGCATCTTTGAGGTCACCCACGACGCCCGCCAGCAGTGCGGCGCCGATCAGCACCAGGACCAGCACGTTACGGAACTGGTCGAGAAACTTCTTCCATGCCGGGCGCGGCGGCCGACCGCTGATGCGGTTGGGGCCATGGACCCCGAGCCCGGCTTCGGCGGCGGCAGTGGACAGGCCGACGCTCATGTCAACCTGTAGATCAGCCGCGACGCGTTCAGGCGTTTCGGCATACCAGACGCGTGGGGGAACTGTGGCGGGGAGCGTGTTCACTGTGAGTCCTTATTGAGTCGGCCGGCGAGGGCGAGCGACTCCATTGGAACCCGGACTCGGGGCGGTGGTTCCCTGAGCGCGACCTGTACCAGGCCGCTGATCGGCTCAGCGCTCGCCGAACGGCGCGAATAGTTCCTGCAAGTCCTGCCCGCTCAGGCGCGGCTCCGGTTCGCCCTCGCTCTCCTGATAGACCCCGGCGGCCAGCGCCCGCTTGCGCTCCTGCATGGTCAGGATGCGCTCCTCGACCGTCTGCTCGGTCACCAGCTTGTAAACGAAGACCGGCTTGTCCTGACCGATGCGGTGGGCGCGGTCCGCCGCCTGCGCCTCGACCGCCGGATTCCACCAGGGGTCGTAGAGGATCACGGTATCGGCTTCCGTGAGGTTCAAGCCGACCCCGCCGGCCTTGAGGCTGATGAGAAACAGGTTGGCCTCACCCGAACGGAAGGTGTCGATGGCCTCGTCGCGCTTGCGGGTCTGACCGGTGAGCTTGGCGCTGGTGATGCCGCGCTGATCCAGTTCGGCCTCGATCAGTGCGAGCATGGACGTGAACTGGGAAAACAGCAGGATGCGCCGGCCCTCATCCAGTTGCTCCGGTACCAGATCCATCAGCAGCTCCAGTTTGGCCGATTCCTTGACCCGAGCGGCGGCCGGGAGCTTGAGCAGGCGCGGGTCGCAGCAGGTCTGACGCAGTTTCAGCAAGGCATCGAGAATGGTGATATGGCTGCGCGCCAGGCCCTGGGCGGCGATGGCGTCGCGCACCCGTTTTTCCATCGACAGCCGGATGCTCTCGTAGAGCGCGGCCTGCGCTTCGCCCAGGGTCACACTCTTGATGATCTCAGTCTTGGGCGGCAACTCGGCCGCGACATCCTGCTTGCGGCGGCGCAGCATGAAGGGGGCGACGCGGCGCGCGAGACGGTCCTGGCGGTCCCGGTCCCGATGCTGCTCGATCGGCGTGCGCCAGTGACGCTTGAAATTGGCCTGGTCACCGAGGAACCCGGGCATGAGAAAGTCGAATTGAGTCCAGAGTTCGCCCAAATGGTTTTCCATCGGGGTGCCGGTGAGGCACAACCGGTGATCGGCGTTGAGTGCCCGGACCACGGCCGCGGCCTGCGACTTGGGATTCTTGACCGACTGGGCCTCGTCCAGGATCAGTGAGTGGAATGACTGCTCCTGGAGCCGCTCCTGGTCACGGGACAACAGCGGGTAGGTCGTCAGGATCAGATCGTGGTCCGGGATGGCGTCGAAATGGACGTGGCGGTCGGCCCCGTGCAGCACCAGCGTGCGCAGGCCCGGGGTAAAACGCGCCGCCTCGCGCCGCCAGTTGCCCATCAGGCTGGTGGGGGCGACCACCAGGGCGGGGCGCTCCAGGCGTCCGGACTCCTTCTCCAGCAACAGGTGGGCAAGGGCCTGGACGGTCTTGCCGAGACCCATGTCGTCGGCCAGGATGCCGGCCAGGCCCCAGGCGCGCAGGAACTGGAGCCAATCGAGCCCGCGTCGTTGATACCCGCGCAATTCGACCGTGAGCCCGGTCGGCGGTTCGACCGGCTCGATCCCGGCGAATGCCGTCAGTCGCCGCGCCAGTTCACGCAGCCGCTCGGCGCCGCGGATCGCATAACCCTGGGCTTCAAGGTCGGCCAGGGCGGCAGCATCGAAGCGCGATACCCGCAGCCGGCCGTCCGCTCCCGGGGCGGCCCGGTCGAACAGATCGCGCAGGATCTCGATGAACGGCAAGAGCCGCGCTCCCGGCAGATCGATATAGCGATGCGCGGCGTCCGGGTCGGTGCCCGTCGGGTCGAGCGGCAGGGTGATGATGGCGGGGATTTCACTGCCCATCCCCAACTCCAGCAAGGGCGCGATGATGGGCAGCAGGGGCAAGCGGCGCCCGCCGAGATCCAGGTCGAAACGCAGGCCGAACCAGTCGTTGCCGCCCCCTTCCGCCGGGTCTTCGAGTTCCAGACCCCAGTCCGCGGACTCGAATTGCAGCCGGAAGGCGTCCTCGCGTTCCACCCGCCAGCCGGCCGCTTCCAGTGCGGGGATACCGTCGCGCAGCAGGGCCGACCAGCGCCCTGCCCGTTCCAGCGGATTGGCGGTCGCCGGGACGACCCGATGGCTGCCCGCGGCGGTGCCGGTGACGGCGATCGGGATGAAGCCGTGCGCCGCCAGGGTGTCCAAGGCCCACTGTTCAGCCACCAGGTCGCGGTGGATGCGGACGGTCCCGGAGCCGTCGGGCAGGACGGTGTACGGCAGCGCGGGAAGACCAGGGACCTGGTAACCGTCGTAGTCGAAATCCAGGCTCAGCAGATGAGTGTCGGTTCCGGACAAGGATTCACAGCGCAGCGTCAGCCAGGGAACGACGACAGCCGCGGTGACCTCCTTGACCGGCACCGGGCGGGGGACCGGCAGCGGTAACTGGGGGAATTCCAGCACCAGCGTCCGTGACAGCGTCTCGGCCTCGTTGGCGCGCAGCCGCGGCGCGGCCAGCAGTTCGCGCACTTGGGCCGTCCGCAGCCCCTGGGTGTCCAGCGGGCCGGCCTGGTGCTTGGCGGGGTCCAGGTACATGGGAGGATCGACCAGCAGCAGGCGGGCCGACGGGGTCACCTCGACCTTCAGGTCGAGTGATCCGTCCTTGTTTTCCCGCCAACTCAGGTCCAGGGAGCGTGTCTCACCCAGACTCAAGGGCGCCGCCTCGATGCCCTGCCAGTAGCAGCGCCCGGTTCCGATCATGCGCAACAGTGCCAAATAGCCGGTCTGGCCGGCGAGCGCTACGCTGGTGACCCATTGACCGCCGGCCAGCGCGCGCAGGATCGCCAGAATGTCTTGGTCCGCGCTGAGCAGATAGGTGGGTGCGGAGTAGCCGTGCAGCAGGTTGAACGGATTGACCTGTCGCCCTTTGGAGAGCCCGGTGCCGCGCAGCAGGGGCTTGGCGACCCGCAGCTCCGCCGCGGCGGCGTGGACGTCGGCCGGGTTTTGCTGGAGCACATAGACCAGCCGCTCCCCCGCCGTGTCGGCTGCTTTATCCTGGCCGGCCAACACCACGCGGTTCAGCCAGCGTTTCATGAACTCGGTGCCGGCCGAACCGTCGCTCGGCTGAGCTTGGCGCTCCCGTTCCTCGAAGGCCAGACAGGCCGCTGCCACGTGCTTACAGTTGTAGCCGATCGGGCAGCCGCAAGAGCCGGTGATGTCGCGCTTGGCGGGGTCCGCCGGGATAAAAATGGACTGCCGGTAGATACGGCCGGCGCTGCCGCGGACCCGTGCCCGCAGGCTGACCCCGGAGTCATCCCGCCGCTCCTCCTCCAGTTCGATCACCATTCCTTGCTGATAGTAGGCGAGGCCCCGGTTGAAGGAACTCAGGTCGATCGCGTGGCGGATGTCGTCACGACTCAGGGGGCGTGGCATGGTGTTGGACCAGGCAGTTGCGGAACAGCCGTCTATTGTCGCCGGTATGGGGGCCGTTGCCCATGGTTATGGGAGCAATGGCACGAAATGATCGGGTCGACCGCGTGGATCGGCCGTCCCGGCCTGCCGTTCTCGGGTCCGCTCGTGTCGGGTGCAGGTGCGCCTGTCCTCGCGCCGGCTCCCGGCTTATCGATCACGGGGGGCGATCCCCTCAACCGCCGGGGTAAGCCGGTACGATGCTGTATACTCTGTTGCCTGCTGACCCTGTGCCGCGGGAGCGACCCTGTGAAGCTGATCGTGCAGATCCCCTGCTACAACGAGGAGCAGACCCTCCCGGAAACCATCGGGTCGATCCCGCGTGCGATTCACGGGATCGATCGCATCGAAATTCTCATCATCGACGACGGCAGTTCGGACCGGACGATCGCGGTCGCGCGGGCGCTTGGCGTCCACCACATCGTACGCAACAAGCGCAACCAGGGGCTTGCCCGCAGCTTTCGCAACGGTCTGGAGGCCTGTCTGCAGCTAGGCGCCGACATCATCGTCAATACCGACGGCGATCATCAGTACGATGGCCGGGACATCCCGAAGCTCGTGCGGCCGATCCTCGATGGCGAGGCGGATATCGTGATCGGCGACCGCGAGACCGACAAGATCGCGCACTTTTCCCCCGCCAAGAAGTTTCTTCAATGGTTCGGCAGCGGCGTGGTGAGGAAACTCGCAGGCATTTGGGTCCCCGATACCGTCAGTGGGTTTCGCGCTTTCTCCCGCGAGGCGGCGATCCGACTGAATATCGTGTCCTCGTTCAGTTATACGATCGAAACCGTCATCCAGGCCGGCAAACGTCAACTGGCAGTCACTTCGGTCGCGGTCCGTACCAATCCCAAGACCCGCGGCTCGCGACTGTTCAAGAGCATCCCCGGTTTCCTTCAAAATTCGCTGGGGACCATGGTGCGGATGTACGCGATGTACCAGCCGTTGCGGGTGTTTTTCTTCATCGGAACCGCCCTGACCGCAGTTGGTCTGTTTCCAATTCTGCGGTTTCTTTATTTTTATGCGATCGGCAGCGGCGGCGGGCATATTCAGTCACTGGTGCTTGGCGCGGTGTTTCTGATGATGGGTTTCATTGCCTACCTGATCGGTTTGGTTGCCGACCTCATTGGGTTCAACCGGCAACTGCTGGAAATGACGCTGGAGCGGGTGCGGCGCATGGAACTCGCCGATTTCGAACGCTCCAGGGAACGTGGCTTACCGGGCGCCTCATGACCGTTGCCCGCGATCCCGAGTCCACCGGGTGCACGCTGACCCGATCCGCCGCGTCTGCAGGGAGCACGCCGCAGGGCGATGCGGCTTTAGATCCAACGCAACAGCAGGCTCAATCGCGCCTACGAGTGGTCGTCTGGGGGACCTATGATCTGGGCAAGCCGCGGGTTCGCGTGCTCATCCGCGGACTGCGCGACCACGGCATCGAGGTCATTGAATGCCATTGCGACGTCTGGCACGGCGTCGACGACAAGAGTCAGCTCGCCGGATGGTCGGCTCAGCTCCGCTGGGGCTGGCGCTGGCTCAGTGCCTACCCCGGTTTGCTGCTCCGTTATCTGCGCCTCCCGCCGCACGACGCCGTGTTGATCGGCTACCTCGGGCACTTGGACGTGTTGCTCCTCTGGCCGCTCGCGAAACTGCGCGGAAAACCGCTGATCTGGGATGCCTTCTTGTCGCTCTACAATACCGTGGTGGAAGATCGCTGCCTGGTCAGTAAAGGCCATCCGCTCGCCTCTCTGTTATTCGCATGGGAGTGGCTTGCCTGCCGTGCGGCAGCGACGGTCGTCATCGACACCGCGACGCATGGACGTTATTTCTCCGAGACTTTCAGCATTGCGGCGGGCAAGCTCCAGCGTGTCTTTGTCGGCGCGGAACCGGACCTGTTCTACCCGGTTCCGCACGGCTTTGACCGACGCCACACGCACTGCGCTTTCACGCTACTTTTTTATGGTCAGTTCATCCCCTTGCACGGCATCGAGACCATTGTTCAGGCCGCCAAGCTCACCGAGTGCCAGGGAATTTCATGGCAACTGATCGGCACCGGTCAGCAGGCCGGCGCCATACGCTCATTGATCGCCGAGCTGGCGCCATCCAATCTGCACTGGGAGTCCTGGGTGCCCTACGCGAGTCTCGTTCATCGCATCCACGCTGCCAATGCCTGTTTGGGAATCTTCGGCACCACCGCCAAGGCGCAACGCGTCATTCCCAATAAGGTGTTTCAGATCATCGCCAGCGGCCGACCGCTGATTACCGCTGACACGCCAGCGGTGCGTGAACTGCTCGTGCCGAACGCGGTGGTACGACTGATTCCACCTGGCGACCCGGCAGCCTTAGCCAGCGCCGCGCGCGCCATGGCCGAGCAGGGTCGATCGCTTCCGGTCAACGGTGCGCACGCCGCGTTGCGCCCCAAGGTGTTGCCGTCGGCGGTGGTGAATGACCTGATCAAACGACTGCCGCGGGCAGTGACGCCATGAACCCGGCCGCGTTCGATCCGCCGATCACGGGTGTTTACATCCTCATGGCCACCTTCAACGGTGAACGGTATCTGCGGGCACAACTCGAGAGCATTCGCGGGCAGTCGTTGTGTGACTGGGTGCTGCTGGTCCGTGACGATGGGTCCACCGACCAGAGCACACGGATCGTCCGCGACTATACCGCACGCGATCCTCGCATCATCCTGATCAGCGATACATTCGGTCATCTCGGACCGGTCCGGTGCTTCGCGTGCCTGCTGCAACTGGCATACGACCAGGGTGCGCGCTATGTCGCGTGCAGCGACCAGGATGATATCTGGCTCCCCGAAAAACTCGCGGATGCCTGCGCCGTCTTGGTCGCGCTTGAAGCGCGTGATGGCGAGAGCGTGCCGACGCTCGTTCATAGCGACCTGGAAGTCGTCAATGCGCATTTGCTGCCGATTAGCCCATCCTTCATGCACTTCGAGCGGATCAATAACCCCGCGAGTCCCCCGTTACCGGTAGTCGTTGTACAAAACCACGTCGTCGGCTGTACCCTGACGGCCAACCGCGCGCTGCTCGCTCTTGCCCTGCCTGTTCCCCCTGATGTGCGAATGCACGACTGGTGGCTCGCGCTCTGCGCGAAGGCGGCAGGCACAGTGCATTTCTTACCGAAGGTCTCGGTGAAATACCGCCAGCACGGCCGCAACACGCTCGGCGCCGCTGGTTTCCAGGGAATCTATCACGTCTTCTCCGGAATCTGGTGGGCGCGGCTGGTGAAGCGCCCGCGACTGCACCACGATACCCTGGTGCAGAGCGGTCACCTGATGGCACGGATGGCTGAACGAGGCAGCGCCGGGCAGGCGTTGGCGGCCGAGCATCTGTGGCGCTGCATGACGACCCCTCTGGGAGTGCAGCGGGTGCGCATGGCCTACCGGGCCGGGCTGCGCGGACAGAATGGCGTGGCCAGCGGATTCTTCTATGTATTCTTGGTGCTCGGCCTTGGCGGGTACGCCCGGGAGACTCGGCGAGAGCGGAGCGACAGGCGCTATGAGTAACGCACGCCGGCGATCCGAGTGCTCGGTACCCGATGGCGCCAACACCTGTGCAGTCTTCGTATTGTATTACCCGTCCGAACAATTCGCGGCGAATCTGCTCGGCATCTTGCAGCAGGTCGCCCATGCGATCGTCGTCGACAACACGCCGGCCACGGCGGGTTCAATGCTGCCATGCCTGTCGCACCACCAGGTAACCTGCATCGTCAATGGCCGGAACCTCGGTATTGCGACGGCATTGAACCAAGGGCTTGACGCGGCGTTGGCGATGGGTTTCGCCTGGGCACTCACCTTCGACCAGGATTCGGCAGCAAAGCCCAACGCGTTACGCATCTTGTCCGCAATCACTCAGCGGGCTTACGCGACTGGCCCGGTCGGCTGCGTGGGATCGAATTATTGCTTCCCCGACAGCGCGGCCGGTCGTTTCAAAACCAGGGCGGCCCTTTACGACAGCGTCGATGAGGTGATTACCTCGGGCGCGCTGACCAGTGTCGCCGCCTGGCGGCGGGTGGGGCGCTTTTGGGATGAGCTGTTCATCGACGCGGTGGACGCCGAGCTTTGTATGCGGCTCAGGGCGCTGGGATATCAGGTGCTGCTCTCCGCGGATGTGCTGCTGCTGCATCAGCAGGGTGGAGCGCCTGATGCGCTGTCCTTCTTTGGACGCCGGATGTACTCGACCAGACTGACCCCGCTGCGCCGGTATTACATCGCACGCAACCGTATCCTCGTGGCGCGCCGTCACCATCGACCTTTACCGGTCTACCGCTTCTTCCGTGACGATATTCTGCCAGTCTTGTTGGGGACCAATCGCATCAGGAAGCTGCAAGGCGTTGCTCTCGGACTGGTGGACGGTTTTCGCGGTATCGCCGGCCAAGCATCCGCTGACCGGACCGCCACGTTGAGCTGAGGCGGCGGTCTTCAGCCCCGTTGATCAGTGTCAATGACACCAGGCCTGCAGCACCAACTCCTCACCGCATTCCCTGTCCCATAGAAATCGGGCACGGGCAGCAATCACCCGTGCCGCGACCCTGAGTTGCACGACGCGGCTGGTGTGGGTCAGCACGTCACCGACAGCGGACGTGCTCAGATTGATCGAGGTCCGGACAAACGTAGAGGCATGTGCCGGGGTTGTGGTGATATCAAACCGGGTGAATCCCGCCAACCGCGCCAGGCGGGCCATAGTGACAGGATTGAACAGATGGATATGACGCGGCGGATCGAGGCCGATCCAGTGCTGCCGGAATTCCCGGTGACCATAACTTGCGGTATTGGGTGTGATCATGATGACCCGTCCATCCTCACGGAGCAGTCTCTTGCATTCACGCAAGATCCCGACAGGATCGTGCAGGTGTTCGATCACATGACTGCCGACGATGGCATCGTAGTGTCCAGCGTCGAGTTTGAGCCCGGGAAGCGGCCCGAGCCGCACATCGAATCCTTTCTGCCGGGCATGATCCAGTGCGACCGGATCGACTTCCTGGCCCATCACGGTCCACCCCAGCGCCGCCATTCTTGCCATTCGGTGTCCGGCACCAAATCCGATTTCCAGCAGGCGTCCCGACGTCGTATCAGCTAAATAGAAATCGTTCACGCGTCGCTGTGCGCGCGTCAAGCCGAGCAGACCGTTGAGCAGCGTTGCGGCGAATCCCCGCCGGCCCGCCGGGCCGTGCGTGTAATAGTCTCGGTAAGCTGCGCCGATATCCGCTTCCAGCGGTAGCGGATCGAGCCAGATCAGCCCGCAGTGGACATCGGCGCATTGGGCGAGATGCCAGTCACCGGGGACACCGAATACGCGATCGGTGAGGCCTTGGTGCAGCGGTCGCCCTGGGGTACCGCACAACAGGCAGTCCGGTCGCGGTGCGGTGCGGATCACTGGCCGATGGGTGGTGGTTATCTGGTTCGAGTGTTCGATGGATGCTGGTCGATATGACGCTATCATTGACTTGTCTCATGCGTTCAGTGGGCCGGTCGCAAATAGCCCAGAAGGCGCTTGATTTCCCCCGGCTCCAGCAGGCGATGAAATGCAAGAAACAGGTATCCGCCGAGAGCACAGATGAAATACACGATCTTTTCCACCGGTGCATCGGCCAGGGTCGCGCCGGCCATCATCACGAGCAGGATAACGCCAGTGCTCAATACCGACCACAGCCGACGCAGCGGCGCTCCGATGAGGCGGTTGCCGAGTAAAAAGAGCAATATGGCATCGATGAGCACGCGAATCGTCCAGGCCGCCGCCGCGCCCGTGATTCCGAAGGCCCCAACCAGGGGCCACACCAAGGCCAAATACAGGGGCAACTCGATCAGATGCAGCCGGGCGGTGAGATCCGGTCGCCCCCCTGCCTGTAACAGAGCGTACGGCATGGCGGCCATTGCGCTGATCAGTTGCCCGATCGCGAGCCAGTGGGCGACCGGCGTCCCCTGTTGCGCGAACTCGGGGCCGAGCCAAAGTCTCAGTCCCTCCTCGGCAAACAGGACGAGGATAAGCACGGGTGGAGTGATGATAATGAGCGTGTGGCGGAGACCGGTAAGGTACAGGGCGAAGGCGCGCGGTCGGTCCACCGCCAGTGCCGTAGCGAATGCCGGGAACAGCACCCCGGCCAGCGGGCCGAACAGCATCCGTAACCGTCCGACCAGATCGAATGGCGTCGCATAGTAGGCGACGGCCTCGACGGACATCAATGCCCCGACGATAAACCGATCCATAGAGTCCATAACGGGTCCGACAATGCTGGTGACCGTCAACCACGAGCCGAAGCGCAGCAGGCGACGCATAGCGCCAGGTACCGGACCGCAAGCACGCAGGCCGGGCACTAGCGTCAATACCATCATCGCGAAAACGCCCAGACCCAGCAGCCGGGAACCGATGAGTGCCAGTACGGCCGCCGGGATCGTTGCCGAGTACATGAGTGCGATCAGGGGGCCGCCGTAGAACACGGCGCCCATGACGGCGTTGATCCCGGCGATCCGGCGGAATTGCTGATAGCTTTCGGCGACCCCGCGCAATCCCGCCGTCAGGGTGACGAGCGGTACGGCGAGTGCGATGAGGCGGAAGCCAGTCAGTGCCTCGGGGACCAGTGCCTCGGGAATACCCAAAGCGGATGCGGCCAGCCAAGGCGCCAGAGCGTACAATCCGCCGGCACCAATCAGCCCGAACAAGGACATCATCGCCAGTCCAGTCCAGATGGTCGAAGCGATCACCGCCTCATCCCCCGCGAGTTGCTCCGCCACCGTCTTGGTCAGCGCGCGACCGAGTCCAAAATCAAATAGAGCCGAATAGCCGATCAAGGCCCAGGCAAGCGTCAGGACGCCAAAGCGGGCGACCCCGGCGAGTTGAATGATGAACGGAATGCAGGCGAGCGCGACAGCCAGCGGCAACAATTGGGCCGCGAGATTCCAAACGATGCTCCGGGCGAGCCGACGTCCGCTCGTCAGGCTGGTCGCGGTCCTCTTCAATGGACACCGCCAGGTGACGGTTTATCCGTCCGTGTGTTCATGGGGACCGGAGTCCCTGAACAGGCACGGCGATGTTCGCGTCGGGCCTGCTCAACCGTTACTCTGCGGCCATCGCATAGGCTTCGATCTCGACGATACGGCTGTAGCCGGCCAGTGCCTGGTTGATTAGAACCCGAATGCGGTCGGTGTTGATCGCCGGAAAGGTGATACTGCGCCAGATTCGGTTATTGCCGGTAATGCTCCCGTCCGGCACCGTGACCCACCGGTTGCCGTCCCAGTACTGGAGATCAAAGGCTGTCACGCCATACTTGGAAAACGTCTGTGATGGCGTCGGCTCAACCGGAACCGTGTAATCGTCTTGCAGGGTGAAGACGGCAATCCCGGTAACGCTACGGTAGGTTGAGAAATTCACCTGCACCCAGTCCGGATAGCGGTTCTGCGAGGCATCGTTCCAGCCGCCCCCGTGACCCCAGTTCAGCCCCCTGCGCTCCCCATTGTTGATCGCTTGGATCGGAAAGGCTGCGCTGTGGACCGACGAGGCGCTCGCGACTCCGCCGCTGGCTTGGGCCGCCACGTTGATCGATGGACTGAGTGGAGGATGTACCGTGATGGACACCGGTTCCGACCGGGTGTTGGCCCCGCTGTCGTCATAGGCGACGGCCGTCAGGACGTAGGTGCCCGCGGCGACATCGGTCCAGGTGCAGTCGTAGGGTGCTTCAACGGCGGTCGCGATCAGGCTGGTGTCGGCATAGAAGTCCACCTGCGACAGGCTGCCATCGCTGTCGGCCGCGCTCGCCGTGACGGTCACCGTGGCCGGTGCGTTATAGGTTGTACCCTGCGTCGGCACCGTGATGTTGACGGTTGGTGGGTCTGTCGCCGCGGCAACCGTTCCATTGGCCTCGATTTCGACGATGCGGCTATAGCCGGCCAGCGCACTCTTCACCAGCACGCGGATGCGATCGGTTGTGACGGCCGGGAAGGTGAGACGGCGCCAGACCCGGTTGTTTCCGGTCACACTGCCCCCCGGCAACCCGACCCAACCGGTGCCGTTCCAATACGCGATGTCCCAGGCCGTGACACCGTAGTTGGTGAAGGTCATGGACGGGGTCGGGTCGAGCGCGGTCGCATAGTTATCCTGCAGGGTCGCGATGCCGATTTCGGTGAGGGTCCGGCTGCCGGCGAAATCGATCTGCACCCAGTCCGGATACTGGGCCTGGGTGGCATCGTTCCAGCCGCCGCCGGCGCCCCAGTGCGCTCCCGTACGATCACCGTCGTTCACCGCCGTGATGGGAAAGGCCGCACTGTAGCGCGAGGAGGCGCTGGCCGTCGCGCCGTTCGACTGGGCCGCGACGTTGAAAACCGCTGTCGACGGCAGGACCTGGACGGCAAGGTTCCGGCTAGACTGTTGGCCCAGCGCATCACGTGCCTGGACGGTGACCGCGTAGATGCCATCTGTCACCGCGGTACCGGCGATCAACCCGGTCATTGCGTCCAAGGTCAATCCGGCTGGTAAAGCGCCGCTTGGCAGCGTCCAACGGTAAGGCGGGATGCCGCCGTCAGCCGTCAAGGTGACGCTGTAAACCGAGCCCGCCGTAGCGGTGGGAAGATCAGCAGTCGTGATGAGCAGCGGGGTGAGATCCCGCCCAACCAACCGGACCGCGTCGGCCATCACCTGGGGCCTGCCATCGTCCGAAATCTCGACGGCGCTAGCGGGACCAAGCAGGTAGGTACCGAACAGCGTCCACTGACCGTAATCGCGCTGCTGGTCGGCTATGAATTGCACTCGATAACCATCGGTCATCACCGTGATCACCGCCTGGTCGGTATTGCCGGCGTGGGCCGGCCACCAGGCGTAGAGATCGTAATAGCGGGGTGTCAGAGCCGATAGTGGCGTGAAGCGCAGGGTATTGGGCTGACCGGTCCTGATCCCTTGCAAAGCGCTGCCGCCGTAGGCGGTGGTGCTGACCACACTGGCGAATCCGCCGCTGACGATGGTGGTCGCACCAGGGTTGATTTCGCTGTCCAGGATCACTTCCGTCGGCAGCGGCTCGCTGATCCGGGCCAGTGCCGCGTCGAGTTGGACTCGCGGAGTGGTGAAGGCATTGGTGCCGTAGGTGATGGGGGTGCCGGTCAGGCGCAGGGCCGCGACGAATTGGTCGATGCCGGGTTCGAGCAGTGTTTCAGATGCTTTTTGCCGCAACACCGCGAAGGCCCCGGCGACATGCGGGGCCGCCATGGAAGTGCCGCTGGCACTGCGCAGGCCGTTGTTCAGGACCGCCGAGGTGATGCTCACACCGGGGGCGAAGAGACTGAGGGCGGGCGCCAGATTGGAGAAGTAAGGAATCAGGTCGCCGTCGTCCGCGGCGCCGACACTGACCGCGCTGGAGATGCAGCCGGGCGTCGAGATGGCGGTCTTGCCGGCATTATTGCCGGCCGCGATGACGGTGACGATGCCGGCCGCGCGCAGCGCATCGATCGCGGTCTTGGTCGCCGCGGATTCCAGGTCGCACTGGGGCGTCGACGCGTAGGTGTCACCGCCCAGGCTCAGATTGACGGCGGCGATCGCTCGCCCGTCCTGGCTGAGTGCGAGGACATGCTCCAGGCCGGCGATGATGTCGGAGTCGTACGCGACCAAGTCGTCGTCCTGGATGACGAAAACCTGGATGGGGATGAGCGCGGCTCCGGAGGCGACGCCGCGATAGATGCTGTGGTCGCCGAGAGCGATACCGGCCACATGGGTACCATGCCAGCAGGAACCGTGTTCACTGCACGCGACCCCGGCGCCTGGTCCGCACGCCGTATTCTCAGGATAGCGAGTTCCCATACATGGCGTCAGGTTGGGGCACAACGAGCGGATCGCGACGCTGCCGGAACCGGTCGCCACGCCGCTGCCGGAGCCGATTCCTGAACCGGAGAAGCACGCCTCGGTCTGCGGGAGCACCCGCCCCGCGAAGGCCGGATGGCTGGTCTGAACGCCGGTGTCGATGATCGCCACGGCCCACTCGGCGCCGGTGTAACCCTGCGTATCGGCGAGCGTACCACCCATGTGCGGGACGCTGGAGTTGAGCAGCGGCCGGTGCGGCCGATCTTCACTGATGTTCAAGACTTCGGGCATTCGGCGCAGGCGGCGCAACGTGTCGCTGTCGGCGCTCAGAGCGGTCAGGGGAAGATAGCGGTAGTGGGAAAGGCGTGCCGAGCGGTCGGCGAGCGCGGCGGCAAAGCGGTCTTGGGCACGCGCTATGCCGCGGGTGCGTCGGGTAAGCCGGTGTTGGGCTTCCACGATGCCGCCTGCCGCGCCGCGCAGGGGGCCGATGGGCGGCAGCGTTTCCGTGCGCAGTTGGACGATGATGGGCACAGTGCCGGCCAACTCAGCCGTGGTCTGGAGCCGGTCGAGCGACGCCTCGCGGGCTGCGGCCCGGCGGTCATCGGCTCCGGGATCGGCCGCCAGGGCCGGTGCAATGAGACCGAGCACGACGATAAGCAGCGAGGCGAAAGGGTATTGGTTAATCCGATGCATGGCAGATTCCCACCGGGGCTCCGACAGTGGCTGGGGTTCGATCGTATAACCAAGAATAGTGCATCAGGTCCGCGAGCACCTGGATCCAGATCCCAGGTCGGCGATGCCTTGCAGCGTGTCGGTGGACTGCGCTATCGCTTGTCCATCCTACGGCCGGAAGGATGATCAAGGCCGCCGCAACCGGCCACCAGGATTGGTTCGTGAGCGGGCCGGTTCATCTGGTTGCAGCGCGTGTGGAGATGCGATCGAGGCTGATTTCCGGGGCCAGTTCACGCACCCAGGGCAATGGCGCACGCAGTGGCGGCGGGAGTTGCGCGAGCGCCTCCCGCGCCTCCTCGACGCTCCCGTGCAGGCTGTGGATCAATACGAACCAAGGACGCCCGCGCCTGGTCTCCTGATGCAGATAGACAAACTCGGGAAGGTCCGCCCGGTCCGTCAGCTCCATGAGCCGTTCCCGGTAGTGGGAGCCGACGAGTTGGAGGGCGAATGGACGCTCGTTGACCCGAACGGTCGTCCCTGATTCAGCCTGTTGGTCCGGCATTGCAGGAACGACGGCGAGGGGTAGCGCTTCCGGCGCCGCGTTCGCCTCGGTATTCACTGATGACGCCGGCGCCAGGTCGGGAGCGGCGGGCGCCGGATCGCCCGGCGGCGGCGTCGGCGTCGGCGTCGGCGTCGGATCCGTCGCTTCCATCGGTACCGCTGGTGTGATCGGCGCTGCCGGGTCGGCCGGGACAGCCTGTTCCTGCTCGGGCTGTCTCGCGATCGGCGCCGCGTCGCCGGCTTGCCCGAGCATCTCCAACGCGGCGGCCAGGCGTTGTTGTTCCGCCGTCACCCGCTCGATGGCGGTCACCAGAGTCGCCCGCGTAGCCTGCGAATCGTAATAGAGGGCGGCCATGCCGACGCCGAGGGCCAGCGCCAACATCAGGGCCGCGGCCGCAAGCCAACTTGGGCCGCGCAGACGTGCAGCGATGTCGTCGCGTTGGGTCTGCCAGCCGCGTTGGAGATGGGCGATCGCCAGGCGGCGGTCGTCATCGACATCGGCGATACGTTCAACGAGCGCCTTCTCCTGGTCCCGCATGTGCGTCTGATGGGCGGCGAGTTCCTCGGCCAGAGCCTGAACCCGGAGCGCGCAGGCGTGCATCCGTGCGTCCTGTTCAGGCCAGGTCACCGACTCGGCATCGGCCGACTCCAGGGCGCGCAGCCGCTGGGCAAGTGGCAGGTCAGGGGCGAAGGGGTCGGTGAGGTCGCCCGCGCCTGGAATATTCGGCATGACACTAGCTCCGCGTGCATACTTCTAACGATCGAATGACGGATGGCGCTGATCCGGGCAAACCTGATCCGGTTCGGTCCGGTCCCTGCGCCGTTCTTGATACCGAGCGTCACACGTTCTGGAGCCACCGCCCGATGCCATAGCTTAATCCAGCCACGGCGGCACACAAGACCATACCCCAGGCGGTGTCGACCAGGACGACCTTGATTGGCCAATCCGGCAGGGTCGCCAGATTGGTCAGCTCATAGGTTACGTAGGTGAAAAAGCCGAACAACAATCCGTTGATTATCGCCCGCCACAAAGACCCCTGGGTCAGCGCCGGGGCCACGGCAAAGTAGAGGATACCGACGATAAACAAAAGATAGAAGACGATGGCGGCAGGCCAGTTCACGGTTGCGGCCAGTAGGTGGCCCAGGTTGTCGCGATAAAAATCCCGCGCGATGACGCCGAGCCACAGCAGGTCAACGGCGAAGAAAACCGGTACCGTAAGCAGGTAGAGCTTGATATATACGAAGGCTGTCATGGTCTTGTCCTCTGGGTCCGGACGGTCCGGGGCGAATCGCAGCAGACGGCTGCTCCGTCTGTGACCCGCGCGTCCGTCATCTCGCGGGTGCCCTGCCGGGGCGACTCGGTTACACTAGGATCAATGGTCGTCGGGCTGGCTTATGGGTCGGCCCTCTTCACGCTTGCCCTCGTAGCTCAGTTGGATAGAGCAATCGCCTCCTAAGCGATAGGTCGTGGGTTCAACTCCCGCCGAGGGCACCAAACCAACGTTTCGCAGCGAAGCCCTACAAGCTCGCCGAGGAACGCGTACCCTACGCGACCCGGATAACAACGTATTTCTAAGCCCGGTAACCGTCTGGGAGGCATTGGTCAAGTATCGCCTAGGCAAATGACCCTTGCCGGATCGCCCCGAGACTTATCTGCCAATTCAACGCGCGCGGCACGGTATCGCTACCCTGGACCTGGATGAGGCGAGCGTGGCCCGTCTGGCGGAATGACCGAACCTGCACCTGTCGGCCGCAGCCGAGGTCATGGTGCCAAGGTCACCCACGGCACTCCGGTTGCTGACCCAGGCGGCGCGGGTGCTGATCGAGAAGGGCATCGACCGCTCTTATCTGCATTCGATCAACGCCTTGAGAATCGCAGGGTCATCTGCACGCTCAGCCACCCGCACCGTCCGAAAACCCAGCCCCCGCGCGGTCTGCGCGGTGCGCTCGCTGATCACAACCAACGGTGTCGAAACCAGCAACGCGCGCCCGGCGGCGCCCAGGATTTCGACCAGATTGAGCAGGACCTCGTCGCTGGTGGCGATCACCAGCCCCAGATCGGCGCGCCAACGTTCGAGCAGCGGGCGCGCATCGTGCATTGGACGCACCCGCCGATAGACCTCCGCGAATGACACCCGTGCACCGCGCTCGGTGAGTACGTCCCCGAGCAGCGCCCGGCCGCCCTCTCCCCGCACGATCAACACCCGGCGGCCAGCCATCTCCGCCAGGCCGGGCAGCGCGGTCAGCGACTCGCTGTCGTAACGTTCGGGCGGAACCAGATCGGGGGCCCGCCCGGCCGCTGTCAGGGCGACCGCCGTCGCCCGCCCCACCGCGGCAAGCAGGGTGGCGTTCGGCCAAGCCCCGGCACACCCCAGGGCCAGTGAGAACTCCACCGCGTTGCGGCTGGTGAAGACCATCAGGTCCCACTCCGCGGCCAGCAGAGCGCGGGCTGGTTCCGGATCGGCAGCGGGTAAAATCTCGATGGTCGGGAACGGCAGGGGCCGCCCACCGGCGGATTCGATCAGGTCGCAGAGCGGCCGCGCCTGCCCCGCCGGCCGGGTGACCAGCACCCCCACTCCCGCCAGTGCACCGGTCGGACTCACGACGCGTCTTCGGGCATTTGCAGGGCACTCAAGATTTCGGCCGCCCCTTGAGCCAGCAGGTCATCCGCCACCTGGGTACCGAGCGCCTCTGCGGTGTCGCGTGGACCTTCCGCCCGCGCCCGCAGGATCAGCGTTCCGTCCGTGGTGCCGACCAACCCCTGGAGGATCAGGTGATCGCCCTCGAGCGTCGCGTGCCCGGCGATCGGTACCTGGCAACCGCCGTGCAGACGCGCGTTCATCGCCCGTTCGGCACGAATGCGCAGGGCCGTCTCCCCATGATGCAGCGGGGCGATCAGGGCATTGGTGCGCGGGTCCTCGATGCGACACTCGATGCCGATCGCGCCCTGGGCAATCGCGGGCAGACTGTCCGCGGGGGCGATGGTACCGCGGATACGCGACCCGAAACCGAGCCGGATCAGCCCGGCAGCAGCCAGGATGATGGCGTCATACTCCCCCGCGTCGAGCTTGGCCAGCCGGGTGTTGACATTGCCGCGCAAGGGTTCGATGCGCAGGTCCGGACGACGCTCGGCGAGCTGGCACTGGCGACGCAGGCTGGAGGTGCCGACGCAGGCCCCCTGGGGTAACTGGTCCAGGGACTCGAAGCGGTTCGACACGAAGGCATCCCGCGGATCCTCCCGCTCCATGATCACCGCCAGGTGCAGCCCGGCGGGGAACTCCACCGGGACATCCTTCAGCGAGTGCACGGCGATATCCGCCTCACCGTTCAACATTCCCTGCTCCAACTCCTTGACGAACAGCCCCTTGCCGCCCACCTTGGCAAGCGGTGCGTCGAGGATACGGTCGCCTTTGGTGGTCATTCCCAGGATTTCGACCTGCAGTCCGGGGTGGAGGGCCGTCAGCGCGGCGGCGACGTGCTCGGCCTGCCACATGGCCAGGGGGGATTTACGGGTGGCGATACGCAAGGTCTCGGGCATGTTAGGGTCCTGGAATCACGACGAAGCTGCATATGCTAACAGGAAGCCGGAAGCGTGATCCGCGCGTTCGCTACCCAAGGCGGTCCGGCGGGTCGCTCGGCACGGGTCAGGCGGGATTCCGGAAGGGCGTGCGAATCAGCCCCTGGTCGGCGCCTTGCCGAACAGGAGGACATCCTCAGGTGCGAGCAATTCATCAGCGGTACCGCCGATCTTCTCCCGCAAAAACGCGACCGGCAGCAGCCGACCAACGGCGCCGAGGAACCGCGCCTGAAGGTAGGCGAGCCGATTGCCGGGATTGTCGACCTGAAACACCAACTCCCGATCCTTGAACTGGCCGGCATCCACCGGCTCAATCCGATAGCGGCGCCAGCCGTAGAGCATAAAATCCCGGTTGAGAAGGAGGTAGGACGCCGCGGCGTCCGGAGCGACGCCGGCGGTCTCTGCGGTCTTCGCGCCATGCTCCTGCAATGAGTGGACCTGAACCAGTCGAGGGTCGCCATGCAGATAGATCGTGGCCAGGTCATAGCTCTTGCGATCCATATAGACAGGAAACAAGTCGTGGGCTCTGACATAGTCGATCGCGCGTTTTGTCGCGTGCTCCGACTCATAACTCAACGTATTGAAATTGATGAAAAACAGCCCGGCACTCAAGGCCGCTGCAGTCACCATCAGCGCGGCGGCGTTCGACCGCAAAGACCACAGTCGGGCGACGAAGGCACCGATCAAGACGGCCATTGGAACAGCGAGCATCTCGCAGTAGCGATTGAGGTGCGACTTGACCGAATAGTCGGCGGCGAAGGGATTGCCGCCGAATTGCAGCCAGAGGAGTAATACCAGGGCCCAGACGACGATGACGTACAGCCGCGACTGCCGTGTCGCCATCACCCATAGCATGGCGCCGAACATCAGGTAATAGTGCAGCCCAAACTCGTACACGGTAATAAACCAGGCTTTAGGGAAAACCCACAACTGGGCGGCACTGTAGGCGGCCTCGACCTTGCCGTCGCCTTGGTGCTGCACGGCATACAGTCGATGGACGACCCCGCCGCCCGCACTCCAGTAAATCAGGCTTTCCAGCGCGATGACGGCGCCCAGTACGACAAAGACCAGGAGCATGGCCCGCCAGTGTTCGCGGTTCATGATCAGCAGGACGAGCATGGGCAGCGCCAGCAGCGGCGCCTCCACCTTGATCAGGTAGCTCAGACCCCAGGCCAGGCCGGCGAAAATCGCCCAGAGGATGGGTCGCTGCGCATCGCCGACCCGCAGCGCCAGATAGAAGGTCAGGGCCATGGTGGCCCCTTGAGGGAGATCGGGCATCAACTGGGAGGCGCCCGCCACGTCCAGCGGAAACAGCGCGAGGAACAAGGCGGCCCACAAACCGGCGGGGGTCCCGGCCAGGCGCGCGCCGATCAGATAGGCCAGCACGATGGACAGCAGGCTATAGAAAAACGGCATGACGACGGTCTGCCACTCGCCGACACCCATCAGCGCATAGATTCCGGCAAGCGGATAGATCAAACCGACGCGGGCCGCGTAGTGGTTCATCGGCAACCAGGGGCCGCTCTCCAAGAGTCGCAACGCGTTGTCGGCGATCGCGATGTCATCCGCGCCCACCAGCCCGACGAATGCCGCCCAACGCAAGGCGATGGCAAGTAAGAGGATGGCGCCAAGTCGGATGGCAATCATGATTCAGGGCGCGGTGCCCAACCATACGGGGACAAACGCCGTGCGGTCCGGCCGGCCCTCGGCATGGCGCCAGCGGGGCAAGGCGTTCGGACCCGGATAGGCCGGCAGGGCGATCAAAGCGCCCGACCGGGTGCCGAAGCCGTCCGCACGGTCCTGCACCCGACTGCGCTTACCCGGCTGCGCCCCCAGGGTCCCGGTGCGGTTCATGACCGCGGCCACCAGGCCGTCATCGTTGATCCCGAGCCAACTGCCCCCGCCGGCGACGTCGAGCCCGGCCACCACCTGGGGACGGTCGGGCCAGTGTCGGGCCGGCGGGGCGGAGCGCCGCCCGCGGTGTTCGTCGCGGTTGGCCGCGATCAGAACCGGCCAGGGGTGATCGGGCCGCCGCAGGCAGACCAGGGTGCACATTCAGTGCGGCTCCGGCGTATCCCGCTTGGCCAGCAGGACTTTGGCCCCGATCGTCTTGTGCAACAGCTTGAAGACCTTGCGCTGGGCCATCTGGTTGGTGCTCCCGGGGTCGCCGATCATCTCCAGCCGCGCCTGAAAATAGGCCATATCGGCTTCCAGCCGCGCCAGGCTGACACGGCGGCGGCGGCGCTCGTCGCTGATCACGGATTCCGGACTGGCCATGGTTCTCGGTGTGCGGCGCGGTGTCTGTGGTGTTGCGGAACTGTCGTCAATTGTCCAGTGCCGGGGCAGATCACGCAACCAACCCGCGGCATTCAGGCTGTGCTATAAACGGCCGTTATGGGATCATCAAGTTTGATCGTCAGCTAAGCCCAGAGGCAGAACGACACCGAGTATGAGCGCAATCCTAGAACTCTTCCGCAGTTCCGGCGCCCTCTATGGGGGCAATGCCGCCTTCATCGAAGACTTGTACGAACGCTGGCTCAGCGACCCCGAGAGCGTGGCCATCGCCTGGCGCGCCCGGTTCGACGCCTTGCGCCAGCAGGCCGCCAACGAGCCCGGCACCCCGGGAACCGGCCGCCCCGACGTCCCCCATGGTCCGGTGCGGGAGAATTTCCTACGTCTGGCCCAGGAGAATCGCGCCCGGCCGCGCGCCCGCCCGGCGGACAACCTGGAGCCCGCGGCGGCGCAGAAACAGACCGCGGTGCTGCGCCTGATCAACGCCTACCGCTACCGCGGCCATCAGGTGGCGGACACCGACCCGATCAGGCTGCGCGAGAAACCACACATCCAGGATCTGGACCCGGCCTTTCACAACCTGGGCCCGGAGGACCTGGATCTGGTTTTCCACACCGGCTCGCTCTGCGCCCCGGACCGCATGAAGCTGCGCGAGGTCCTGGCGCTGTTGAACCAGATGTACTGCGGCTCGGTGGGCTCCGAGTACATGTACATCACCAGCACCACCGAGAAGC
>Ga0247839_1002353_pt1 | contig 28690 bp, 21 predicted proteins | sample LaCruzMarch2015__6_FD_192405 | JGI IMG/M metagenome (GOLD analysis project Ga0247839, IMG submission 192405) | Freshwater microbial communities from meromictic Lake La Cruz, Castile-La Mancha, Spain - LaCruzMarch2015_16m | ecosystem: Environmental > Aquatic > Freshwater > Lake | place: Spain... | reverse complement strand
GCCAGGGCCCGACGATGGGAATGGTCTGCGGAACCCCAGTGCGTCCGCTTCCTTGCAGTAACTCGGCTTAGGGGGGCGATTCGCCATACCCGGCAGGGCGCTGCTCTATCAGCAACAAACTCCTAGCCTTGGCCACCTGAGCCGCCCTGCCGTGCCCCTGGTCCCCCCCCAACCCCTCAGCCCCCTGGTCCGGGCACGGCAGAGCGTGCTGGCGATCCTTGCCTCCATGCTCCTGATCAGCGTGACGACCCTCCCCGCTGTTGCCCTCTCCGTGGAAGCCGCCGGTCCTCAGCCCCTGGCGGAGTCCCCTGCCCTTCAGCAGGTCCCAACCCACAGCTTCGTGGCCCAGGCGGCCCGCAGGGTGGGGGGGGCCGTGGTAAGGATCGACACCGAGCGCAGCGTGTCCCGTGAGGCCTTCGACCCTGCCCTGCTCGATCCCCTGCTGCGGGATCTGTTCGGCGATCCCGCCGGCAGCAGCCGGGAACGGGGCCAGGGCTCGGGAGTCGTCATCGATTCCGGCGGCCTGGTGCTCACCAATGCCCACGTCGTCGACCGGGCCGATCTGGTCGAGGTGACCCTGGCCGATGGCCGCCAGGTGGACGGCAGTGTGGTAGGGGCCGATCCCGTCACCGATCTGGCGGTGGTGCGCATTCCCCAGATCAGCAGCCTCGAAGCCGCCCCCCTCGGCGACTCCGAGGCCCTGGAAGTGGGCGACTGGGCGATCGCCCTGGGCAGCCCCTACGGACTGGAGCGCACCGTCACCCTGGGCATCGTCAGCAGCCTGCACCGGAACATCAACAGCCTTGGCTTCTCCGACAAGCGACTGGATCTGATCCAGACGGATGCGGCGATCAACCCCGGCAATTCCGGCGGCCCCCTGATCAATGCGGCCGGCGACGTGATCGGCATCAACACCCTGGTGCGCTCGGGTCCGGGAGCGGGCCTGGGCTTTGCCATCCCGATCAACCTGGCCCGGGGCGTGGCGGATCAGTTGCGCCAGGGAGGCGAGGTGGTGCATCCCTATCTCGGCCTGCAATTGGTGCCGCTCACGGCCCGCCGTGCCCGCAACAACAACCGCGATCCCGATGCGGTGCTGCAACTGCCCGAACGGGATGGCGCCCTGGTGCAGAGGGTGCTGCCGGACAGCCCGGCCGAACTGGCTGGGCTGCGCCGCGGTGATCTGGTGGTGGCCGCCGCCGATCAGCCGGTGCGGGATCCCGCCAGCCTGCTCCAACGGGTGGAGGCGTCGCGGGTGGGGGACATGCTGCCGTTGAAAGTGGTGCGGGGAGCCAGGGAGCTGCAGCTGAGCATCAAGCCGGCGGCCCTGCCCCACCCGGCCTGAGCGTGCTTGCTACGGTCACGGCGTTTTGCCGAGCCCCCCATGTCTGACCTGCAGGACCGCATGAAGCAGGCGGTGGCGGCCGCGGCCGTCGAGCAGATCCACGACGGCATGGTGCTGGGGCTGGGCTCCGGCTCCACCGCCGCCTTGATGATCCAGGCCCTCGGCGCCAAGCTGCGCAGCGGTGAACTCTCCGGCATCACCGGCGTCACCACGTCGTTTCAGGGGGAGGTCCTGGCGGCCGAGCTGGGCATTCCGCTCCAGAGCCTCAACGCCATCGACCACATCGACCTGGCCATCGACGGCGCCGACGAGGTGGATCCCTTCTTTCAGTTGATCAAGGGCGGCGGTGCCTGCCATGTCCAGGAGAAGCTGGTGGCCCGGCGCGCCAAACGGTTCGTGGTGGTGGTGGACAGCTCCAAGCTGGTGGAGCGGCTCAACCTGGCCTTTCTGCTGCCGGTGGAAGTGCTGCCGGGGGCCTGGCGCCAGGTGAAGGCGGAGTTGGAGAGCATGGGGGCCGGGGTGACCCTGCGCATGGCGGTCCGCAAGGCGGGCCCGGTGGTGACCGACCAGGGCAACCTGGTGCTTGATCTCCGCTTTGCCGGTGGAATCGAGGATCCCGCCAGCCTGGAGGCGCAGATCAACAACCTGCCGGGGGTGTTGGAGAACGGCCTGTTCGTTGGCCTCACCGACCAGGTGCTGGTGGGGGAGATCGTCGATGGGGAGCCGCGGGTGCGGGATCTTCAGAAGCGTTGAGCCGGAGACGCACCGATTCGGCGTGGCTGTGGAGCCCTTCGCTCTCGGCCAATGTGACCACGGCGGGGCCGGTGGCCTCCAGGGCCTGGCGGTTGAACTGGATCAAACTGGTGTGCCTCAGGAAGGTTTCCACCCCCAGGGCTGAGGCGAAGCGGGCGGTGCCCGCGGTCGGCAGGGTGTGGTTGGGGCCGGCCAGGTAATCGCCCACGGCTTCCGGGCTCCAGCCACCCAGGAAGATCGCACCGGCATGGTGGATACGCTCGGCCAGGGGCTCCGGCCGCTCCACCAGCAACTCCAGGTGCTCGGGGGCGAAGCGGTCGCTCAGGCGGGCCGCGTCCTCCAGGCTCGGGCAAATTACGATCAGGCCCCAGTCCCTCAGGGCGGCGCGGCTCACCTCGTCGCGGGGATGGCCTACCAGCTGGGCCTCGATGGCACGGGGCACGCCCTCGGCAAGAGTGGGGCTCGTGGTCAACAGGATGGCGGCCGCCAGCGGGTCGTGTTCGGCCTGGGCGAGCAGGTCGGCGGCCACCTGGTCTGGGGTGGCCGTGTGGTCGGCGATCACCAGCACCTCGCTGGGGCCAGCCAGGGAATCGATCCCCACCCGCCCATACACAGCTTTCTTTGCCAGCGTCACGTAGAGATTGCCGGGGCCGCTGATCACATCGACGGCAGGGATCGATTCCGTTCCATAGGCCAGGGCCCCGATCGCCTGGGCTCCGCCAACGCGGTACACCTCCTCCACCCCCGCCAGCTGGGCCGCCGCCAGCACCGTGGGGTCGGGCATGCCGCCGGGCCCAGGGGGCGTCACCATCACCACCCGGCCCACACCGGCCACCTTCGCCGGGATGGCATTCATCAGCACCGTGCTGGGGTAGGCGGCCCGCCCGCCGGGGACATACAGCCCGGCCCGCTCCACCGGCCGCCAGCGGCGGCCCAGCCGCTCGCCATGCACCCCCACCACCCTGATGTCCTGGGGCTTCTGACGCTGGTGGAAATCGAGGATGCGCCGATGGGCCAGCTTCAGTGCTTCCTGGAGGGGGGTGGGACAACCCGCCCAGGCGGCGGCGAGGTCGTGGCGAGGGATGCGCAGGGGATCCGGTCGCACCCCATCGAAGCGCTCGGTGAGCTCCAGCAGGGCCAGGTCGCCGTCCTGTCGAACGCGGGCAAGAATGGCTTCGACCTGGCCGCTGGCCTCCTGGATTTTCCCGCTGCTGGTACGCCCGGCGATCGCATCGAGCCGCCGGCCCGCCGCGTCGAGATCGGTGAGCACCGGCACGGTCGGCAGGGAGGTGGCGGCCAAGGCGTGTGGAAGGGAAATGCGGATTTCAAGCTAGGACCTGGACTGAGGCGGGAAGCAAGCCGTCGCGGTAGGATCAGGAGTCGCCGATTCAGCGCCGAACCCGCCTGTGGCCAATAACAAGTCATCGAAGAAACGCATCGAGGTTGCCGAGCGCAACTGGCTGATCAATCGCTCCTACAAGTCAGCAGTGCGCACGCTCATGAAGCGCTGCCTCACCGCTGTGTCCGACTACACCCAGAAACCTGGTGACGACACAAAAACAGCCGTCCATTCCAGCTTGAACGCGGCCTTCAGCAAGATCGACAAGGCCGTCAAGCGTGGCGTTCTGCACCGCAACACCGGAGCCAACCAGAAGTCCCGCCTCAGTGCGGTGGTGAAGCAGGCGATCGAGCCCGCCACCACCAGCGCCTGAGCGGCCCCACCAGCCCCACGGCCCCCACAACGGACATGGCAGCCCTCAGCAGCCCCAAGCAGGCCGCGGCTTCAGAGGCTCCTCCTCCGTTTCCGCAGCTGATCGACAGCCATTGCCACATCGTGTTTCGCAACTTCGAAGCCGATCTCGAGGCGGTGGCCGAGCGTTGGCGGACGGCCGGGGTCGTGGCCCTGCTGCATTCCTGCGTGGAGCCGGGCGAGATTCCGGCGATCCGGTCCCTTGCCGACCGCTTCCCTGAGCTGCGCTATTCCGTCGGCGTTCATCCCCTGGACCCCCAGCACTGGGAAGCCGACACCGCTGCGGTGCTTCGCCGGGCAGCGCTGGACGACCCACGGGTCGTTGCCATCGGCGAACTGGGCCTGGATCTGTTCAAGGCTTCCAACCTCGAGCAGCAACGGGCCATGCTCCAACCCCAGCTTGAGCTGGCGGTGGAACTCGACCTGCCGGTGATCATCCATTGCCGCGATGCGGCCGAGCCGATGCTCGACCTGTTGCGCCAGTTTCAGGCTCAGGGCCGCTGTCCCCGGGGGGTGATGCACTGCTGGGGGGGAACTCCCGAGCAGATGGAGCAGTTCCTCGCCCTGGGGCTGTTGATCAGCTTCAGCGGCACCGTCACCTTCCCGAGTGCCACCGACACCCATGCCTGCGCCCGCCAGGTGCCGGCCGATCGCTTTCTGGTCGAAACCGATTGCCCGTTTCTTGCTCCGGTTCCCCGTCGGGGCAAGCGCAACGAGCCGGCCTATGTCGTGGCCGTGGCTGAACGCCTCGCCAGTCTGCGGGGGGAATCCCTGGCCCAGGTGGCCGCCACGAGCACCGCGAATGCGGTACGCCTGTTTGGCCTTCCCAGCATGCCCATCAGCCAATGTGTATGATGTTTTATTGGTCTGGCAGCGCGAGAGCTCCTTTGTCGACGTCGGCAGCCTTGAACCGAGCTCCATAGAGGTGTGATCACGGACCAGCCTTCCTCCTTGAAAGGGGATTGCTGCTCCGTGATTTTGGCTGTCCCTCGTTGGGCAACTCCTCGTCCCGTTCGATTCCGCCGGAAACGCCACTGCCTTTGGCACTTGCGTTTCCGGCCCCAGTTCACTCTCCCCATCCGTTCGGCAGGTCCACGCATGAGCAGCGCGATCCAGGTCGCCAAGACCGTTACCTACCTGCCCGATCTCGTGGAGGTGCAGCGGGCGAGTTTCAAATGGTTCCTGGAGAAGGGTCTGATCGAGGAGCTCGACAGCTTCTCTCCGATCACCGACTACACCGGCAAGCTCGAACTGCACTTCGTCGGCAACGAATACCGGCTGAAGCGTCCGCGCCACGACGTCGAGGAAGCCAAGCGGCGCGACGCCACCTTCGCCTCGCAGATGTATGTCACCTGCCGGCTGGTCAACAAGGAAACCGGCGAGATCAAGGAGCAGGAGGTTTTCATCGGCGAGCTGCCGCTGATGACCGAACGGGGCACCTTCATCATCAACGGCGCCGAGCGGGTGATCGTCAACCAGATCGTGCGCAGCCCCGGCGTCTACTTCAAGGACGAGCAGGACAAGAACGGCCGCAAGACCTTCAACGCCAGCCTGATCCCCAACCGGGGCGCTTGGTTGAAGTTCGAAACCGACAAGAACGACCTGCTGCACGTTCGGGTCGACAAGACCCGCAAGATCAATGCCCACGTCCTGATGCGGGCGATCGGGCTCTCCGACAATGACGTGCTCGACAAGCTCCGTCACCCGGAGTACTACAAGAAGTCGATTGAGGCGGCCAACGACGAAGGCATCGCCTCCGAAGACCAGGCCCTGCTGGAGCTCTACAAGAAATTGCGACCGGGCGAGCCCCCTTCCGTGAGCGGTGGCCAGCAGCTTCTGCACAGCCGCTTCTTCGATCCAAAGCGCTACGACCTGGGTCGGGTCGGTCGCTACAAGATCAACAAGAAGCTACGGCTCACCATCCCCGATGCCACCCGCACCCTGACGGCCGAGGACGTCCTCTCCACGATCGATTACCTGATCAACCTCGAACTCGATGTGGGCGGTGCCTCCCTCGACGACATCGATCACCTGGGCAACCGCCGGGTGCGCTCGGTGGGGGAGCTTCTCCAGAACCAGGTGCGGGTTGGCCTCAACCGGCTTGAGCGGATCATCAAGGAACGGATGACCGTGGGCGAAACCGAATCGCTCACCCCGGCCCAGCTGGTGAACCCCAAGCCCTTGGTGGCGGCGATCAAGGAGTTCTTCGGCTCCAGCCAGCTCAGCCAGTTCATGGACCAGACCAACCCCCTGGCCGAGCTCACCCACAAGCGCCGCATCAGCGCCCTCGGCCCCGGTGGCCTCACCAGGGAACGGGCCGGTTTTGCCGTCCGCGACATTCACCCATCTCACTACGGACGCATCTGTCCGATCGAAACCCCGGAAGGTCCCAATGCCGGCCTGATCGGTTCTCTGGCCACCCACGCCCGGGTGAATGAGTACGGCTTCATCGAAACCCCCTTCTGGCGCGTCGAGGGCGGCATCGTCTTCAAGCAGGAGGATCCGATCTACCTCTCCGCCGACCTGGAGGACGAGTGCCGGGTTGCCCCGGGTGATGTGGCCACCGATGCCGAGGGCCGCATCAAGGCCGAGCTGGTGCCCGTGCGTTACCGCCAGGACTTTGAGAAGGTTCCTCCCGAGCAGGTGGACTATGTCCAGCTCTCGCCGGTTCAGGTGATCTCGGTTGCCACCTCCCTGATCCCCTTCCTCGAGCATGACGACGCCAACCGGGCCCTGATGGGCTCGAACATGCAGCGCCAGGCCGTTCCCCTGCTGCGGCCCGAGCGGCCTCTGGTGGGCACCGGCCTGGAAACCCAGGTCGCTCGCGACTCCGGCATGGTGCCAATCACCCGGGTCAACGGCACGGTCACCTTCGTGGATGCCACCGCGATCGTGATCCGCGATGACCAGGGCACCGACCACATCCACCACCTTCAGAAGTACCAGCGCTCCAACCAGGACACCTGCCTCAACCAGCGACCGATCGTCGGTCAGGGTGACCAGGTGATCGCGGGCCAGGTTCTGGCCAATGGCTCAGCTTGCGAAGGCGGCGAGATCGCCCTGGGCCAGAACGTGTTGATCGCCTACATGCCATGGGAGGGCTACAACTACGAGGACGCGATTCTGGTGAGCGAACGGCTCGTTCAGGAAGATCTCTACACCTCGGTGCACATTGAGAAGTATGAGATCGAAGCGCGTCAGACCAAGCTCGGGCCCGAGGAAATCACCCGAGAGATCCCCAATGTTGCCGAAGAGAGCCTCGGCAATCTCGATGAGATGGGCATCATCCGGATCGGTGCCTACGTGGAATCGGGCGACATTCTTGTAGGCAAGGTGACGCCGAAGGGTGAATCCGACCAGCCCCCGGAAGAGAAGCTCCTGCGCGCCATCTTCGGCGAGAAGGCCCGGGACGTGCGCGACAACTCCCTGCGGGTTCCGAACACCGAACGCGGCCGGGTGGTGGATGTTCGCATCTACACCCGCGAGCAGGGTGATGAATTACCGCCTGGCGCCAACATGGTGGTGCGGGTCTACGTGGCCCAACGCCGCAAGATCCAGGTCGGCGACAAGATGGCGGGCCGCCATGGCAACAAGGGCATCATCAGTCGCATTCTTCCCCGCCAGGACATGCCCTATCTCCCCGACGGCACTCCGATTGACATCGTGCTCAACCCCCTGGGTGTGCCTTCACGGATGAACGTGGGCCAGGTGTTCGAGTGCCTGATGGGCTGGGCGTCTTCCCATCTCGACTGCCGCGTCAAGGTGGTGCCGTTCGATGAGATGCACGGCAACGAAACTTCCAAGAACACGGTCCAGAAGTATCTGGAGGAGGCTGCTGCCCTGCCCGGCAAGGAGTGGGTCTACAACCCGGACAACCCCGGCAAGATCCAACTTGTTGATGGGCGAACCGGCGAAGCCTTCGACCAACCGGTCACCGTCGGCTATGCCCACATCCTCAAGCTTGTCCACCTGGTGGACGATAAGATCCATGCCCGCTCCACCGGCCCCTACTCCCTGGTCACCCAGCAACCCCTGGGTGGCAAGGCCCAGCAGGGCGGCCAGCGCCTCGGGGAAATGGAGGTGTGGGCGCTCGAGGCCTACGGCGCCGCTTACACCCTGCAGGAATTGCTCACCGTCAAGTCTGACGACATGCAGGGCAGGAACGAGGCCCTCAACGCCATCGTCAAGGGCAAGCCGATTCCCCGCCCAGGCACCCCTGAGTCCTTCAAGGTGCTGATGCGCGAGCTCCAGTCCCTGGGGCTCGATATCGCGGTCTACACCGATGAAGGTGTTGAAGTCGACCTGATGCAGGACGTCAACCCCCGCCGCAGCACCCCCAACCGTCCCACCTATGAGTCGCTTGGCGTCGCGGATTATGACGACGATTGAACTCCCCGCCTGATCCCCTTCGATTCACTCGACATCCGCGCGCCTCCTTCCGCCCATGACCAACAGCAACTCCCGCATCGAGAACCACTTCGATTACGTCAAGATCACGCTCGCTTCCCCCGAGCGGATCCGGCAGTGGGGGCAGCGCACGCTTCCCAACGGCCAGGTGGTCGGCGAGGTCACCAAGCCCGAAACGATCAACTACCGCACCCTCAAACCCGAGATGGACGGGTTGTTCTGCGAGAAGATCTTTGGGCCCTCCAAGGACTGGGAATGCCACTGTGGCAAGTACAAGCGGGTGCGACACCGCGGCATCGTCTGCGAGCGTTGCGGCGTTGAAGTCACCGAAAGCCGGGTGCGACGCCACCGCATGGGCTTCATCAAGCTGGCGGCGCCGGTCTCCCACGTCTGGTACCTGAAGGGGATCCCCAGCTACGTGGCCATTCTGCTCGACATGCCCCTGCGCGATGTCGAGCAGATCGTCTATTTCAATTGCTATGTGGTGCTCGAGAAGGGCGACCACAAGGACCTCACCTACAAGCAACTGCTCACCGAGGATGAGTGGCTCGAGATCGAGGACCAGATCTACGCCGAGGACTCGGAGATCGAGAACGAGCCAGTGGTCGGCATCGGCGCCGAGGCGCTCAAGCACCTGCTCGAAGACCTCAACCTCACCGAGATCGCCGAGCAACTGCGGGAAGACATCGCCGGCAGCAAGGGGCAGAAGCGGGCCAAACTGATCAAGCGCTTGCGGGTGATCGACAACTTCATCGCCACCGATGCCCGTCCGGAGTGGATGGTGCTCGATGCGATCCCGGTGATCCCTCCCGATCTGCGGCCGATGGTGCAGCTCGATGGTGGCCGCTTCGCCACCAGCGATCTGAACGATCTCTACCGGCGGGTGATCAACCGCAACAACCGTCTGGCCCGCCTGCAGGAGATCCTGGCCCCCGAGATCATAGTCCGCAATGAGAAGCGGATGCTGCAGGAGGCCGTCGATGCCCTGATCGACAACGGCCGCCGCGGCCGCACCGTGGTGGGCGCCAACAATCGCCCGCTCAAGTCGCTGAGCGACATCATCGAGGGCAAGCAGGGTCGCTTCCGTCAGAACCTGCTTGGCAAACGGGTGGATTATTCCGGTCGCTCGGTGATCGTGGTGGGCCCCAAGCTCAAGATGCACCAGTGCGGCCTGCCTAAGGAGATGGCGATCGAGCTGTTCCAGCCGTTCGTGATCCATCGCCTGATCCGTCAGAACATCGTCAACAACATCAAGGCGGCCAAGAAGCTGATCCAGCGTGCTGACGATGAGGTGATGCAGGTGCTGCAGGAGGTGATCGAAGGACATCCGATCCTGCTCAACCGTGCCCCGACCCTGCACCGCCTCGGCATCCAGGCCTTCGAGCCCAAACTCGTGGATGGTCGTGCCATCCAGCTGCACCCCTTGGTCTGCCCTGCCTTCAACGCCGACTTCGACGGTGACCAGATGGCCGTGCACGTTCCCCTGGCGATCGAGGCGCAGACCGAGGCGCGCATGCTGATGCTGGCCAGCAACAACATTCTCTCGCCGGCCACCGGCGAGCCGATCATCACCCCGTCCCAGGACATGGTTCTGGGCATCTACTACCTCACGGCTGTCGACCGTAAGGAGTCGAAGCCGGAGTTCGGTGACCGCAGCCGCACCTTCGCTGGCCTGCCGGATGTGCTGAATGCCTTCGATGAACGGCACCTCGCCATCCATGAATGGGTGTGGGTCCGCTTCAGCGGTGAAACCGATGATGACGATGAAGCCGATGCACCCCTCAAGACGGAAATTCTCAGTGATGGCACCCACATCGAGCAGTGGAAGTACCGCCGCGACCGCCGCGATGAGGAGGGGGGGCTGATCAGCCGTTACATCCTCACCACCGTGGGTCGGGTCGTGATGAACACCACGATCATCGCGTCGGTCGGCTCCGCCTGAGTTTCAGCCCCCGAGGCACGTTCCGCTCTTTCGTTCTCAGCTCCTCCCATCCGCGCGACGCCATGACCACCACCCCCTCCAAATCCTCTGCTGATCTGCGCCGTATCGCTCCGCTGAGCAAGGAAGCACCCCGCTTCCGCAACCGCGAGATCGACAAGAAATCGCTGCGCAACCTGGTGGCCTGGGCCTACAAGCACCACGGCACGGCGGCCACAGCGGCGATGGCCGACGACCTCAAGGATCTGGGCTTCCATTACGCCACCCAGGCGGCTGTGTCGATCTCGGTGGATGATCTGCGCATTCCCGGGGACAAGGCGGCCCTGCTCCAGCAGGCCGAAGAGCAGATCACGGCCACCGAAGAGCGCTATCGCCTCGGCGAAATCACCGAGGTGGAACGCCACACCAAGGTGATCGACACCTGGACCGAAACCAACGAGCGCCTGGTGGCGGCGGTGCGGCGCAACTTCAACGAGAACGACCCGCTCAACTCGGTCTGGATGATGGCCAACTCCGGCGCCCGGGGGAACATGTCCCAGGTGCGGCAGTTGGTGGGGATGCGGGGCCTGATGGCCAATCCCCAGGGCGAGATCATTGACCTGCCGATCCGCACCAACTTCCGCGAGGGACTCACGGTCACTGAATACGTGATCTCCTCCTACGGCGCCCGCAAGGGCCTGGTGGACACGGCGCTGCGCACCGCCGACTCTGGCTACCTCACCCGCCGGCTGGTGGACGTGGCCCAGGACGTGATCGTGCGCGAAGACGACTGCGGCACCACCCGCGGCATCCCGATCACCGCCGATGAGAAGGGCCGCTTCTACGCCAAGCTGGTCGGACGCCTCGCCGCCGAGCCCGTCCTGGTGGGCCAGGGCAAGATCCAGGAGGTACTGGTCGAGCGTGATGGTGAGATCGACATCGAGCTCTCCGCCAGGATCGAAGCGGCCGGTGTCAGAACCGTCGTCGTGCGCTCGCCTCTCACCTGCGAAGCGGCCCGTTCGGTCTGCCGCAAGTGCTACGGCTGGGCCCTGGCCCACAACCAACTGGTCGACGTGGGCGAGGCGGTGGGGATCATCGCGGCCCAATCGATCGGTGAGCCGGGCACCCAGCTGACGATGCGCACCTTCCACACCGGTGGGGTGTCCACGGCCGAGAGCGGTGTGGTGCGTTCCCATAAAACGGTCGAGGGTGTCGTCGAATTCGATCCCAAGGCACGCCTGCGTCCCTTCCGGACCCCCCATGGCGTCGAGGCCCAGATCGCCGAAACCGATTTCACCCTGCAGGTGAAATTCGCCGGCAAGCTCAAACCCCAGAAGCTTGACATCACCTCCGGCTCGATCCTGTTCGTCGCTGATGGTGAACCCGTTCCGGCCGACAGTGTCCTGGCCCAGATCTCCTCAGGCTCCTCCGTCAAGAAGAGCGTCGAGAAGGCCACCAAGGATGTGATCTGCGATCTGGCCGGCCAGGTGCGCTACGAGGAGGTGATCCAGCCCCGGGAGGTCACCGACCGCCAGGGCAACGTCACCCTCAAGGCTCAGCGACTGGGTCGTCTCTGGGTTCTCGCCGGCGACGTCTACAACCTGCCTCCCAACGCCATTCCGGTGGTAAAGGGAAACTCTGCCGTCACCAACGGGGATGTGCTGGCCGAAAGTCGGCTGGTGAGCGAGCATGGCGGCGCCGTGCGGCTGCGTGAATCGGCGGGTGATTCCCGTGAGGTTCAGATCGTCACGGCCAGCCTCACCCTCAAGGACTGCAAGCTGGTGGGCGAATCCACCCACTCCGGCGAGATCTGGCACCTGGAGGGCAAGGACAACATCCGTTATCTGCTCAAGACCATGCCGGGGAGCAAGATCGGCAATGGCGAGGTGATTGCCGAGCTGGCCGACAACCGCTTCCGCACCCAGACCGGCGGCATCGTGAAGTATGCCCCAGGGCTGTCGATCAAAAAGGCCCGCTCCGCCAAGAACGGTTTCGAAGTGTCGAAGGGCGGCACCTTGCTCTGGATTCCCCAGGAAACCCACGAAATCAACAAGGACATCTCCCTGTTGATGATCGAGGACGGGCAGTGGATCGAGGCAGGCACCGAAGTCGTCAAGGACATCTTCTCCCAGACCGCCGGCATCGTCACCGTTACCCAGAAGAATGACATCCTGCGGGAGATCATCGTTCGATCTGGAACCCTCCATCTGGTTGCCGACAGCAAGGTGCTCTCCCGCTACACTGATGAAGGAAAGATTCACAATCCTGGCGAGGAACTGGCGCCGGGGCTGACCATCGAAACGATGGTTTATGCCGAGGCGGTGGATACCCCGGAGGGGGGTGCTTTGCTGTTGCGTCCCGTGGAGGAGTACGCGATTCCCGATGAGGCTCACCTGCCTGATCTGGGCAGTGTCAAGCAGAACGGTGGGCCCTCTCTGGGGCTGAAGGCGGTTCAACGGCTCACCTACAAAGATGGCGAGCTGATCAAATCGGTCGAGGGCGTTGAGCTGTTGCGTACCCAACTTATTTTAGACACTTACGACACCACGCCGCAGATGACCGTGGATGTGGAGGCCGTCCCCGACAGGCGCGCCAAGACGATCGAGCGGCTTCAACTGGTGATCCTGGAAACCCTGCTGGTCCGGCGCGACACCCTCTCCGACGCCAGCCATGGCTCCACCCACACCGAGCTGCAGGTGGAAGACGGCATGACCGTCAAGAGCGGGGATGTGGTGGCCACCACCCAGATCCTCGGCAAGGAGAACGGCCTTGTTCAGCTTCCCGATCTGGTTGACGGGGAGCCCGTCCGCCGCATGATCGTGGAACGGGCCAACGACACCCGCACGATCGTGATCGGCGACCGCCAGCCGACAGTGGTGCTCGGCCAACGCCTCGTTGATGGGGAGCTCCTGGCGGAGGGGATCGAGGCACCCTGCTGCGGTCAGGTGGAGGCGATTGATGCCGGCACAATCACGATCCGGCTCGGCCGCCCCTACATGGTGTCGCCCGATTCGGTGTTGCATGTCCGCGACGGTGAACTGGTGCAGCGGGGTGATGCCCTCGCCCTGCTGGTGTTCGAGCGTCAGAAAACCGGAGACATTGTTCAGGGTCTGCCGCGGATCGAAGAGCTGCTGGAGGCTCGCCGTCCCCGGGAATCAGCTGTTCTCTGCCGCAAGCCTGGCACCGTTGCGATCAAGCTCGGCGAAGACGACGATTCCGTCACAGTTTCGGTGATCGAGCACGACGATGTGATGACCGAGTACCCGATCCTGCTTGGCCGCAATGTGATGGTGAACGATGGCCAGCAGGTCACCGCCGGCGAGATGCTCACCGACGGCCCAATCAATCCCCATGAACTGCTGGAGTGCCATTTCGACGATCTGCTGAGCCGCAAGCCTTCGATGCCGGCTGCCCAGGAGGCCATCTCTAAGTTGCAGTTCCGCATGGTGCAGGAGGTTCAGAACGTCTACAAGTCCCAGGGGGTCACCATCGATGACAAGCACATCGAAGTGATCGTGCGTCAGATGACCAGCAAGGTGCGCATCGAGGATGCTGGTGACACCACCCTGCTCCCCGGCGAGTTGATCGAACTGCGTCAGGTGGAGCAGGTGAACCAGGCGATGGCGATCACCGGTGGGGCCCCTGCAGAATTCACACCGGTGCTGCTCGGCATCACCAAGGCCTCGCTCAACACCGACAGCTTCATCTCCGCCGCCAGTTTCCAGGAAACCACCCGGGTGCTCACCGAGGCGGCGATCGAAGGCAAGAGCGACTGGCTGCGGGGCCTCAAGGAGAACGTGATCATCGGGCGCCTGATCCCGGCCGGCACGGGCTTCAGCGGCTTCGAGGAGGAGCTGCGCGCCGAGGCTGGCCCCCACCCCGACATTCTCGATGAAGAGGTCGGTGGCTATCGGCGGATGGCCAACCTCCGGCCCGACTACACCGTGGAGATGCCGGCGGCTCCCGCCATCAGCGCCACAGCGGTGCTCGATGACCCCTCCGAAGCCCAGCTCGATGCTGTGCGCAGCCTGCGTGGCATCGAGGCCTCCAAGAGCGCCTTCGCCGCCTTTGCCCGCCCAGTCGCTGAGGAGGGACTGGAGGAGGAGCTGATCCCCGATCCCGCCGCGCTCGAAGGGTTGCAGGAGGAGGGCCTCCTCAGTGAGGACTGATGGTGGTCCCTGAACCCCTGGCGCCGCTGGAGCCGAAGCTGGTGCCCCAGCGTCGGCTCCCCCTTTTCGGCTTCCACACCCACACGGAGCGCCTGAACGGACGGTTGGCCATGCTCGGCTTCGTTGCCCTGTTGGCCATTGAGAAAACTCTCGGCCATGGGATCCTGGTGTGGCCCTGAGCCTGGGTCCCGGCTCACCTCTGCTGGGCCAGGGCCTGGAGGCCTTGGAGGCCCTGGCGGTATCCCAGGGGCAACCGCGTTACCGGGGCCGCCAACTGCACGACGGGATCTATGCCAAGGGGGCCCGCAGCCTCGATCAGATCAACGTCCTGCCCAAGGCCTGGCGGGAACAAATGTCGAGGGGGGGGGGCAGCGCCGGCGGTGATCCGATCGGCCGCTCCCAGGCCCTGCGGCGCAGTGTCGCCAGGGACGGCACCACCAAATTGCTGCTCGCCACCGCCGACGGCCTCAGCCTTGAAACCGTGGGAATCCCCAGCCGGGACCGCCTCACGGTTTGTGTCTCCAGCCAGGTGGGTTGTCCGATGGGCTGCCGCTTCTGCGCCACCGGCAAGGGGGGGCTGCAGCGTTCGCTGGCGGTGCACGAGATCATCGACCAGGTGCTGAGCGTGCGTGAGGTGATGGAGCAGCGCCCCAGCCACGTGGTGTTCATGGGGATGGGAGAGCCCCTGCTCAACACTGAGGCGGTGCTGGATGCGATCGATTGCCTCTGCACCGATCTGGGCATGGCCCAGCGCCAGATCACCGTGAGCACGGTGGGAGTGCCCAGCAGCTTGCCAAAGCTGGCCACCCTTGCCCTCGATCGGCTCGGCCGTGCCCAGTTCACCCTGGCCGTGAGCCTCCATGCCCCTGACCAGCAGCTCAGGGAAACCCTGATCCCCACGGCCCACGCCTATCCGATCGCCCAACTCCTCGAGGATTGCCGCGAGTACGTGGCGATCACCGGCCGGCGGATCAGCTTCGAGTACATCCTGCTGGGTGGCCTGAACGACCATCCCCGCCAGGCGGCGGCGCTGGCCCAGTTGCTGCGCGGCTTCCAGAGCCATGTGAACCTGATCGCCTACAACCCGATCGACGAGGAGGATTTCAAGCGTCCTGGCCCGGAGCGGGTGGCTGCCTTCAAGGCCGCCCTCGAGCAGCGCCATGTGGCGGTGAGCGTGCGGGCCAGCAGGGGGCTGGATGAGGATGCCGCCTGCGGTCAGCTGCGACGGCGGGTAGCGACCGGCTAGATCGGGAGCCGAGGGAGCAAAACAAACGATTGCAAGGGAGCTGGCAGTGATCGGCCTGCAATGCCCCCATCGTCAAGACCAAGATGGAACGGCCTGTCGATCCTTGCAGCCCTTCGAAGGACCTGCTCAGGGTTGGGTGTCCCCCTAGGTGGTCCGGCAAGGTGACCATGTGCTGGCGAACACCATGCCCCTGCTGGAGGTCGAGGATCTGGCCCGGCAGCTGGAGGGGCGCACGCTCTGGCAAGGCGTCGGCTTTGCGCTGAACGCGGGAGATCGGCTGGGGCTGGTGGGGCCCAGCGGCGCCGGCAAGACCCTGCTGCTGCGCCAGCTGGCCTGGCTTGATCCGTTGCAGCGGGGCAGGATTCTGCTGCGGGGGCGCTCTCCAACGCACTGGACCCTGCCGGTGTATCGCTCCCGGGTCGCCTACCTGCCCCAGCGGGCGATCGCCTTCGCCGGCACGGTCGAGCACAACCTTCGCCAGGTGCTGGGCTATGCCAGCCATCGCGGCCAGGCCTACGCCGAGCAGCGGCTCCTGGGCTGGCTGCGCCAGCTGGGCCGTGAGGCCAGTTTCCTGACCATGGCGGCCGAGCGGCTCTCGGGGGGCGAGCTGCAGCTGCTGGCCCTGCTGCGGGCGCTGCAGCTCGATCCGGAGATCCTGCTGCTGGATGAGCCCACCGCCTCCCTCGATCCAGCCAGCACCGGGCGGGTGGAGGACTTGCTGCTCCAATGGCTGGCCCAGGGCCAACGGGCCTGCCTGCTCACCAGCCACGACGCCGCCCAGATCGAGCGCTTCACCGGCCGGCAGCTGAGCCTGACGCCATGAGCGCGCCGGGTGCCCTGCCGATCAGTGACGGGCGGCTGGCCCTCTCGGCCCTGCTCATCCTGGTGAACGTGCTGCTCTCGGGTCTGCTGCGGCTCGGGCTGGGGCGCTCGCTGCTGCTCGCTGCCATGCGCATGGTGGTGCAGCTGCTGCTGGTGGGTACGGTGCTGGAGTGGCTGTTCCGCCAGCACGACCCGCTCAGGATCCTGCTGCTTGGGCTGGTGATGGCCAGCATCGCCGGGGTGTCGGCGGTGCAGCGGACCCGGGCGCGGTTTGCAGGGATCTACGCCAACAGCCTGCTCTCGGTGCTGGCCTCCTCCGCCCTGGTCACTGGCCTGGCGGTGGGCGGGATCATCCGCCCCCAGCCCTGGTTTGCCCCCCAGTACCTGATCCCCCTGCTGGGGATGGTGCTGGGCAACACGCTCAACGGCATCTCCCTGGCCCTGGACCGGCTGATGGAGGGTCTGACCAGCCGTCGGGAGCAGGTAGAAGCACGCTTGAGCCTGGGGGCGAGCCGCTGGGAGGCCTGCCTGGAGGTGGTGCGCGATGCCATCCGGGTGGGCATGATCCCCACGATCAACTCCATGATGGTGATTGGGCTGGTGAGCCTCCCCGGCATGATGACCGGCCAGATCCTGCAGGGGGCCACGCCCGCCGGAGCCGTTCGCTATCAGATCGTGATCCTGTTCATGATCGCCGCCGCCACGGCCCTGGGAGTGGTGGGTGTGGTGCTGCTGGGCTATCTGCGGCTCACCAGCCGGGAGCACCAGTTGCGTCTGGACAGGCTGCGGACGAACTCCTGAAGGAGGCCAGCCCCCATCGATCTGAAGGCAAGACTTTGCTTGTCGGCCCCGTGACTATCAACCTGCCACAGGTGAATCGGTGCGTGAGCATCAGCAACGCCAAGACCATCTGCAAGCAGCAGGTTGCCAACAGGTTGGGCCTCTGAACCATCCAGAGGTGGGCGGGCCCGAAAGCTTGCTGCTCAGGGCGAAAGGGGCTGAAGCAGAGGCGGGATGCTGGCCTGGAGATCATCCTCGGTGTCCTTCTGGGAATCACCTTCCGGCTCAAGCAGCCCAAACGCCTCGGTAACTCCCACCTGCTTGACCTGATCCTCGTTACAAGCGGCGGTACCGATCCCGGCCTCTCCGTTCGCGTCGCAATCGTCAGCCAATGAGGCAGAAGTGTTGGATCCGCAGGCCGTGAGGGTCAGCATCAGGACCAACGCCATGGTTGTGAGGATGGTGACAATCACTGACATCAATTCAGGGCGCGAACTATGGACAGGGCTCGAACCATGGAATGGCCATGTCGTCTCCCACAGCCTCAGCTGAGCACCACTTCCTGACCGGGAACCACCAGGGGCCGCCGGTGGGGGAGATTGCCGAAGTGTTCCCGGGCGACGGCCAGCATCTGCTCGTCGCTGAGGCCGCTGTCGTCGAGAGTCTCCACCCCCACGATCCGCTCCATCAGGTCGCGTCGATGGGTTTCGAGGTAGTGCAGCAGCACCTGACGCATGTCGCTTCCCCCGGTGCCGTGGCCAAGCAGCAGCACCGCATCGGCGTCGGTCATCGCCTCGGTGATGCGGGCCAGGTAATCGGTGTCGATCGGGGCGCGCTGACCCGCCTGATCCCGGTCATGGCGATGGGTGAGGTTCTGATCCGTTCCCCAGATCCCGTGCGGACGGAGCACCGCATGCTCCGCCTCCACTCCTTCGAGCCGAAACACGTCCGTGCGGCGATGGTCGAGGTGCAGCACGAGGCGATGGGCCTGATCACCACGGGGGGAGGGGGCGTCGGCCTCGGGATGGTCGGGGCTGACGCCGGCCTCCTGCAGGAAATGACGCACCCGCATCACCGCATCCGCATCCAGGTCGGGTTGACGCGGTCCGGAACCGGCGTGGATCCAGGTTTCCTGGCCGGAGGACATCCGGATCTGCAGGCGCCGGTCGTCCCGTTCGCTCACCTCGGCGCCGAGAGAACGCAACAGCGCCTCCACACGGGAAGCCCGCACGCCGTGCTGCAGGGGATGGGCAAACAGGGCCTGCAGGGTCCTGATGTGATGGCGTCTCATGGCAAGGATCGGCGGCTGATTCGACCCTATCGAGGCGGATCCTCACGGGAAGGCTCCCCGTAACGATCGAAGACGGTGACTGCCAGGAACGATGGGCCCATGCCGCTGATCAGGCCCCCTGGTGATTGAAGTGGTCGAGATGGAGAGGCGAGACCTTCACCGGCAGAGGGGGGCGAACCTTCTGTCACTCGATGAATCAGGTGGTTCTCTCACCAATAACGGAGTGGCGCCGTTTCCGGAAAACTTGTCAAACCCTATGCCGGAGTTGAGCTCTGGCTCATCTCAGCCTGGTGAAGTGCTGAATTCACGGAAGCGGCTGGGATGAGCAAGGGGAGCCTTAGAGCCGTCCAAAGACAAGCTTATCGAGAAACACGAGGCGAACAGGCGCCTCACCACGGATTCGCCGAAATGAAACGGCCTACAAGGCAGAAACGCCGCCACCTCAACGAGGAGATAGATGTCAGGGCCTTTAAAAACATTTGGATTCGCTTTCCCGGTGACGTCTACATCTTGGCTGTCTGGTTGGCAATGTCCGATCGATCAAGAAGCACCTCGACATGCCAATCGCACACTTTCTTGCACGGCTTGGCTCGCAACTTTGTGTACTTGTGTGCCAATAACCATCCCAATTCATTGAGCAGAGAAGATGTCATGGCCGTGTTTCGGCGGAACGGCATCACCGGCAATCCACTGCTGCGAACGGAAGCAACGGCTAACAAAAGCATTTCGCTTCCAGCATTCGAATCTACCGTAGGCAGCTTGGCTGCCCCTATCGCAACAATCAACGATCCAATCGGTGAACCGGAGCCTCTGTGACGCAGAACTTGAAATCATCGCTTTTTTCGGTGGCCAAGTTGCCGCCATTGTCATCTGGCTGAGGCGGTACACTGACATTTGCCGATCCAGAGGTGCAAAACGTTAAGGACGTCAAGGAATTCAGCCATTAGTGGAGATAAGTCAAGGCTTGAGTGGCGAGGCAAGGCCTTGATTGACAGTTGCAATCCTCTGCCCCCTATTGGGCGGCTCGAATAACTTAACTGCATGATCAACAATGCTAATGGTGTCGCTGGCTCAGGCGGCTACCTGACTTTGTAAAGTGGTGTAACGTCGTTTTTCAAGCTGGGAGTCTATAGGGATGTCCTTTACGATTGATTCCGCTTTCAATATTTTTCCCGAAACGCTGGCCGCGGATGTGGTGCCAGCCACGATTTCCCGCTTTAACCAACTGGGGGTCGAAGACAAATTGGCGCTGATCTGGTTTGCCTACCTGGAAATGGGAAAGACGCTCTCAATTGCGACCCCAGACCCTGTGAATATGCAATTTGCCAGCAGCACACTTAGCCAGATCAAGCTGATGAATTTTGATGAGCAGTCGCAACTCATGCATGACCTGGCCAGTCGGACGGATCGACCCATTTGTCGCATCTACGCCACCTGGTCAGTGAATATCAAACTCGGCTTTTGGTACCAATTGGGAAAGTGGATGGAAGAAGGGATTGTTACCCCCATTCCTCAGGGTTACCAACTTTCAGCTAACTCCTCGGCTGTCCTCCAAGCAATTCGGGTGGTCGATACTGGTCAACAAATCACGATTCTCCGAAATGCAGTGGTCGATATGGGCTTTGACCCCGCGCAGCTGGGGAGCTACAGCTCGGTGGCAGAACCTTTGGTCCCACCCCAGGACAAGGCCAAGCGCACCCCAATCGCTTCGATTCCTGGTGTTGAACACACAGTGATTCTGGAGTATATGGACAACCTGAATGCCAATGACTTTGATGCTCTGGTAAACCTTTTTGCTTCGGATGGTGCCCTGCAACCCCCCTTCCAGCGACCGATTGTCGGTCAGGAAGCCCTGCTTCGCTTTTTCCGGGAGGATTGCCAGAATTTAACATTGTTACCTGAGCGGGGCATCACGGAGCCCGACGAAGATGGTTACACCCGGATCAAGGTCACCGGCAAGGTGCAAACTCCCTGGTTTGGCCAGGATGTGGGCATGAACGTTGCCTGGCGATTCCTCCTCAATCCAGAGAACAAGATTTTCGTTGTTGCCATTGATTTACTCGCTTCTGCCAAGGAGTTGCTGAATGTGGCTCCTTAGGCTCTCTTCCTGCTGCAGGTCTTTGAGAAGGTGAGCGGTGAATGGTCGCTGATGGGCACCGGTCACGATCTCCTCTAGCCGTGAAGGCTTGTCCGAAGGAGTAGCTGTTCAGGGCCGCCACGGTAGTGGCCTGACGGCCCAGGCAAAACCTTCAAAGCCGTTGAAAGGAAAGCAGTTCAGCTCCATATTGTTCACTGAAGCTGGCTTGGAGTTGCCAGAGCTCCAGCAAGGATTTCCAGATCCTGCGGAGTGGTCGATGTCAGTGCAACTGCCGATCGCCCGTACATGGGCCTCAACGGCCAACTGCTGGCTCGGAGGGAAGGGATTAGCTCATGGATCGGCTGAATACACCATTACACCTATAGACGAAGAGGCCTTGACGGTCAACGATGAAACCAGCTCATTGAAGGGCTTGCCTGGGACAGGGGCTGGCCTTGGGGCTGCCCGCTGGCCCAGAGGCCCTGGGCTCTCGGCTAAACCGCTTCGAGAACAGCCTCGCTGAGCTGGTGCTGGGGAACGGCAAACGGGGGTGAGCCGTGCTTGGAGAGGGGCCAGCGACGGACCCAGCAGCGGTCCCCGTCATCGTCGACGCTGAGGATTTGATAGATGGAGTCATCTTTGCCGGAGAGCCGAACAAAGGTGCCTTGCTGAAGCGTCATGGTGAAGTTCCTCAGGAGAGGACAGTGGTGGATGTCGCCCAGGGATCCGGGCTTGATCGGCCTTCAACGTAACGGAGTATTTCGGTGAATTGACAGGCAGTCATGGATTGGTCATCAGTTTGAGCGGTTGCTGACCAAGCCGGGTCCAAAGGCTGCCCGCGGCTGCCCTCGGGCTGGCATGAATACCCATTGCCAGCCAAGGGACGTGGGCCGACAGTGTGATCAGTGAACCGGAGGCTCCCTTGACGGACGACACTCCCCCCAACCAGGTGCCAGGAGCGCGCTGACGTTCTGGACCCTGCTCCAACAGTCTCGTTGAATCACCTGGTTTCCGGATTTCCCTTTCTGGACAACGTTGTTGCCGATGCATCGTTTCAGGTGCCCCCGGCTCATCGAAACCAATTCTTGAACGTCAATGGCCCCAGGCGCCAACGCCAGCAAGCTCCGCCCCACAACCCAACACCCCCCTCCCAGACCCGTCGCTTGACCCTTCGGCAGCCCCGCTCCCACGGCGCAGCCACCCCTAGACGCAAAGCCCGGTGACCTCGTCATCGGGCTTTGTTGTGCTGGGCATGGGCCATCGGGTCGGCCGTGGGGGCGTCGAAGCGGCAGGACCCGACGGATTCCAGCTACAACAGATCAGAAGAACCTCAAGCAGGCAACAAGGGCGCGCCCAAGCTGAACCAGCCACGGATCGACCCTTGCATTCCCTTGATGCCCACTGTTCTGGAAGCGATCGCAGTCGCCACGCCACCGTTCAGGCGATCCCAGCAGCAGCTGGCCACGTTCATGGCCAGGATCGAGGGGGTTCCTGGCGGTCTGCGGGGTCGCATCGCCGATATCTTCAGCCGTTCGGGAATCGAGCAGCGCTACAGCTGCCTGGCTGATTTTGGCCTGGAGGCGGACGCCTTCGGCTTTTTCCCCAGCAACTGGGCGCTCTCTCCACCGCCCAGCACCGCAGCACGCAACAGGGCGTATCGCGCCTGTGCCCCTCCGCTCGCTGAGGCTGTGGCCCAGCAGGCCCTGGAGCAAGCCGCCTGCGCGGCCTCGGAGATCACCCATCTCCTGGTGGTGAGTTGCACGGGCTTCTTCGCCCCCGGACTGGACGTTCTCCTGATTCAGCGTCTGGGGTTGCCGGTGGCCACGGAGCGAACCCTGATCGGCTTCATGGGCTGCAACGCGGCGTTCCATGGCCTGAAACTGGCCCACGGGATCTGTCAGGCCAGCGGCCATGCCGGGGCCGAGGGCCACGGCATCGTGAAGGTGCTGATGGTGTGCGTCGAGCTCTGCTCCCTGCACATCCAGATTCCTACCAGCCTGGAGGACGTGGTGACGAATGCACTGTTCGGGGATGGGGCCGCGGCCGTCGTGCTTTCGCCCGGAGATCCTCGCCCTGGCCAGCTTGCCTACCTTGATAGCGCCTGCACGATCGCCGCACACACGCTTGAGGCGATGGACTGGGAGATTGGCGACACCGGCTTTCTGATGCGTTTGTCGGCCACTGTTCCGCAACTGATCCAGCAGACCCTGCCTGATTGTCTTGGGCCGTGGCTCCGCCGCCATGGCCTGGGCCGCGACGACCTGGCGTTCTGGGCGGTCCATCCCGGCGGTCGCCTGATCCTCGATCAGGTTCAGAAGGACCTGGGGCTCTCGCCCATGGCCCTCCAGGACTCCTACGACGTTCTACGGGAGTTCGGCAACATGAGTTCCCCCACCATCCTGTTCATCCTCAAGCGCTGGATGGAGGCCGCTTCGGCCAGGCCGGGCCAGGCAGCAGGGAAGGGGCTGGCCCTGGGCTTCGGCCCTGGACTCTCGATCGAAGGCGCCCTGTTCGCCCACGCGGAGGGATGACACCCATGGACGTGAAGCTCAGGCTGTTTCCCTCCTTCCAGTCGCGCAGCGAAGACGACGAGCTGATGGACGATTTCTCCATCACCGATCAGCGGCTCACCGGCGCCCTGGAACAGCTGCGAGTGGTGAACCTGGTTCTCGGTGGCTACAGCGCGCCGATGAAAGCGTTGAGGCCCCTGTTGCTGGAACGCCACAACGAGCCGATTCGCATTCTTGATCTGGGAACCGGCATCGCCGATTTCCCGGAATACCTGGTGCGCTGGGCCGCCAACCAATCACAACCTTGTGCCATCAAAGTGGTGGCCGTCGATGCCAACCCGGCCACCGTGGCCCACGCCCGCCGGTCGCTGGCACAACGGCTGCCGGAGGAGTTGCAGGGGGCCATCGACGTTCAGGTGGCCGATGCGCTGGCCCTGCCCTACGGCGATGGCTCCTTCGATGTGGTGATCGCCTCGATGTTCCTGCACCATTTCGCTCACCAAAAAGCGGTGACGGTGGTGCAAGCGATGCAGCGCATCTCCCGCCGGGGAATCATCATCAACGACCTGCAGCGCCATCCGCTCGCCTACTACGGCATCGCCGGGCTGACCCGCCTGCTGAGGGCCTCGGAAATGATGCAGAACGATGGTCCCCTTTCTGTGTTGCGGGGCTTTCAGGCCCAGGAACTCCGGAGCATCGCGGCGGACGCCGGGCTGCGGGAGGTCTCGATTCAGTGGTGCTGGGCGTTTCGTTGGCTGTTGACCACCCTGGCTGTGGAGCACCCCGCGATGAACACCCTCGCCTGACCATGCACGACGCGATCATCATCGGGGCCGGCCTGGCCGGTTGCGGCCTGGCCATCCAGCTGGCCCAGCAGGGCCAGCGGGTGCTGCTGCTGGAACAACAGCGCTATCCCACCCACAAACTCTGCGGTGAATTCCTCTCCACAGAGGTGACGGCGATCTTCGAGCGCCTCGGCATCCTTGAAGCGGTTCAGGCCGCCGGTGCGGTGCCGATTCGCCGGGCCAGCCTCACCACCTGCACGGGGGAATCGTTCCGCACCCACCTGCCGGGGACGGCGCTGGGGCTCAGCCGCTATGCGTTGGATCGGATCCTCTGGCAGCGGGCCCTGGAGGTGGGGGCCACCTGCCTCGACCGCACGCCCGTCACAGCGATCGATGGCAACCTGGCCGAGGGTTTCACGGTGTCCACGGCCGCAGGGTTCCACCGGGCGCGGCTGGCATTCGGGGCCTACGGCAAGTGCTCACGGCTGGATCGGCAGCGGGGCCACCGGTTCGCGGCCCGTCCCAATCCGTTCGTGGCGGTGAAGGGGCACTACACGGGCCTCAGCCTGGCGGAAACGGTGGAGCTCCATGCCTTTCCCGGCGGCTACTGCGGGCTTGCAGAAATCGAAGCGGGAGTGATCAACGTCTGCTGGATCGGCCATGGGGGCCTGATGCGATCCGCTGCCGCGGGGCTGCCCCCAACGGAGCCCTTCTCCACGGCCGTGCTGCGCCGCAACCCCTCTCTGGCCAGCCGCTTGGAGGCCATGACCCCCGTGGCCGGAGCCTCGCAGGCCCTGGGGCAGATCAGCTTCGCCTTGAAGGGCACCTTCGACGACGACCTCTGGATGATCGGCGACACGGCCGGCATGATCGCCCCCCTCTGTGGCGATGGCATGGCGATGGCCCTGGGGTCCGCAGACCTGGCCCTGCCGATTGCCCTGGCCTTTCTGGGGGGCCACATCGAGCCGAAGCTCGTGAAAGGCCGCTACCGCCAGGGCTGGAACCGGGCCTTCCGAAGGCGGCTGCAGCTCGGCCGCTGCCTGCAGCAGGGTCTCCTCCATCCCGCGGTCGCGCGGCTGGCGGTGGGGCTTTGCGGGAGCCGCCCAGCCCTCGGTGATGCCTTGATTCGCGCCACCCGGGGGGCCGAGCGGGCCCGATGATGGCCCCAGAACCCGGCGCCCCATGCTTCGCCTGATCCACACGGCCGACTGGCAGATCGGCAAGCCCTACGGCAAGGTCGCCGATCCACGCAAACGGTTCCTGCTCCAGGAGGAACGGCTCCGGGCCATCGAGCGGATCGCCGCGGTGGTGCGGCAGCGGCAAGCCCGTCTGGTGCTGGTGGCCGGCGACCTGTTCGACTCCCCCACCGTGGCCCCGACCGCCGTGCTCGAGGTGCTTGAAGCGATCGGCGCCATGGCGGTGCCGGTGCTGGTGATCCCGGGCAACCACGACCATGGCGCCCCCGGCACGGTGTGGCATCGCGATGACTTCCAGCGAGAGCAGGCCCGCCGCGCCCCCAACCTGCAGCTGCTGCTCCACCGGGCTCCCTGGGTGCGGGAGGAGCTCGTGATCTTGCCCTGCCCGCTGCTGCGCCAGGCCGACAGCGCCGATCCGACCGCCTGGATCGCCAGCCTTGACTGGTCGGCCCTGCCGGCGGACCGGCCGCGCCTCGTGCTCGCCCATGGCGGCATCCAGGGATTTGGTGCCCGCGACTACGACGCCGACGGCGAGGCACGGGGCGGCGCCCACAACCAGCTGGATCTGGCCCGCCTGCCCGATCTGGAAATCGACTACATCGCCCTCGGCGATTGGCACAACCTCAAGGCAGTGTCTGCCAAGGCCTGGTACCCCGGCACACCCGAACCGGATCGCTTCGACCAGGGCGAGGGCAACCAGCGGGGCCAGGTGCTCCAGGTGGAGCTGGAACGGGGCGCCCCGCCGCTGGTGGAGGCCATCCCCACCGGCCGGCTGGGCTGGCACCAGCGCAGCGTTCGCTTCCACTCCGACGCCGATCTGGAGCGACTCACGATCGAGCTGGAGCGCCTGATCGGCGGGCGGGTGTCCCAGGACCTGCTCCAACTCGAGGTGAGCGGCCAGCTCAGCCTCGGCGCCCACCAGCGCTACCAGGCCCTGATGGCGGGTCTGGAGGATCAGTTGCTGCGCCTCAAGCGCAAGGGCCACTGCGACACCACCCCCCGGGCCGAGGAGCTGGCCCAGCTGGTGGAGCGCCCGGGGGACCCCCTGATCGCGGGGGTGGCAGCCCAGCTGCAGCGGCGGCTCGATCAACAGGAACAGGCCGGCGACGAGGCTTCGGCCCGCCTCACCCGCCTGGCCCTCGGCGAGCTGTTCGGTTTCGCCACACGCCCCTGAGCCGATGCGCCTGATCCACTGCCGCCTGCGCAATGTGCGCGTCCACGCCGAGCTGAGCGTGACCTTCGGCCCGGGCATCACCCTGGTCGGCGGACCGAACGAAACGGGCAAGAGCACCCTGGTGGAAGCCCTGCACCGCGCCCTGTTCCTGAAGGCCACCGCCAGCGGAGAACCGGTTCAGGCCCTGCGCTCCCGGCTCCATGCCGGCCATCCTGAAGTGGAGATCGGCTTCGAGGCCGGCGGCGAACGCTGGACCGTGCTGAAGCGGTTCAGTGGTGCCAGTGGCACGATCAGCCTCAGCCCCAAAGGCGGCGTTCAGCTTTCCGGCCCCGCCGCCGAGGAGCGCCTCGCCCAGCTTCTGGGCTTCAGCGAGAGCCTGGGAAGCAAGCAGGCGCAGTCGGTCTTGCCCAGCCGCTGGGCCCACCTCTGGGTGATGCAGGGCCGCTCCGGTGACGACCTGCTGGGCCGCGGCGGCGCCAGTTACGAGCTGCCGGTGCTGCTCTCCTTGCTGGAGCGGGGCGGTGGGGCGGCCCTGCAATCCGCCCTCGATCAGGCCGTGGTCGCCCGGATCGATGCGGAACTTGAAACCACCTTCACCGGCAAACGGGGCGACTTGCGGCGCAACTCCGAGCTCTGGAACGCCCGTCAGACCCTGGAGCAGGCCCAGCGCCAGCGGCTGCTGGCCGCAGATCGGCTGGCGGACTACGACGCCGCCAACGAGGAACTCGTCGAGCTGGCCGAGCGGCTCGAGCGGCTTCAGACCATCGAGCTGCCAGCCCTGAAATCGCGCCAGGAACTGCTGCGAGCCCTGGCTCTCCAGGCGAGCGAACGCAAGCCGCTGAGCCTGGAACTCCAGGCCCTCGAGGCTGCCCAGAAGGAACTGTGCGAGCTGAACGGAGCGATCGCCTCCGGCTCGGAGCGCCTCCAGGCAACGCTGCGAAGCCAGGCCGCCGCCGAGGCCACGATCACGGCGGCGGCCACGGAGCTGGCGGCGCAGCAAGCGAATCGGGAGGCGCTGGAGAGCCAGCGTCAGGTGTTGGAGCGCCGGGACCAGCAGCTGCAACGGCTGATCACCAGGGCCCGCTGCCGCACCGACCGCGACCGGGCCGCAGCGGCCCTCGCGGAGATTGAAGCCCAGGCCGCTGCCCTGGCGGAGCTGGAGCGTCGCCACCAGGACCTGCCGATCGCCAATGCCGCCCATGTGCAACGCCTGCGGGAGCTGGAGGCGGCCCAGCGGGAGGCCGGCATCCGCCAGCAGGCCCTGGCCACGGGGGTGGAGCTGGTCCGGGCCGATCAGCCGGTGTGGCTGGATGGCGAACCGCTCCAGCCCGGGGAGGAGCGCCAGCTCGGGGCCGTCGTTGAGCTGCGGGTGGGGGCGGGCGTGGCCGTGCGGATCAGCCCCGGGGGCGGCGAGGCCCTCGCCGATTGCCGCGCCGCCTTGGCGGAGGCCACGGCTCGCCTCGCCAAGGGCTATGCCTTTCTCGGCGTGGAGAGCGTGGCAGAGGCCGAAGCCCAGGCCCGGCGGCGGGAGGCGATCGAGCAACAACTGCTGGCCCTGCGCGCCACCGATCGGCGCCAGGAGCGCCTCGCCCTGGGGCGCCAGCTCGACGACTGCGTCGCCACGCTCAGCGCGATCGAAGCCGAGCTGGCCATGGTGGAGGCCAGCGAACCAGGCGAAGGACTGGACGACCCGCAAGCCCTGGATCCATTGCGCAGCCAGTTACGGCAGAACCTGGCTGGGCTCAACATCGCGGTGCTGGCCGCCGATCAGCAACTCCGGAGCGCCGGCGCTGAACTCACCATCGCCAGGGACAGCGCGGCCAGGCAGGCCCAGGCCGTGGCCGCCCTCGAGGCCGAACTCCGCGGCAAAGGGGAACGGCAGCGGGTCCTGCGTGAGGCCCACGGCGATCCCCAGTTCCTGGCCACCAGCCTGGAGGGGCTGCACCAGCGCTGGCAGCGCTGTTCCGCCGCTGTGGAGGCGCTCGAGCGACAGCTGGCTCCCCTTTCGGACGGCCCGATCGACGCCCAGCTCCAAGACCTGGCGGAGCAGATCCAGAGGCTTGAGCTGGACTGTCAGGGGCTGATCAGCCGCCGAGGGGCAGCCCGTCAGCGCTGCGACACGATCAGCAGCGACGATCCCCATGCGGCGCTGGAGCATGGGGAGGCGGTGCTGGAGTTGGCCAAGGCGGCCCATGACGCCCTCCAGAGCCGCAGCGAGGCAATCCAGTTGCTGAAGCAGCTGTTCAACGAGGCCCAGTCCGATCTCTCAACGCGCTATACCGAACCGCTGGCGGGCGCGATCAGCGATTATCTCCAGCCGCTGCTTGGCGGAGGGCAGTCCTGCCGGATGCGTTACGACCGGGCCAACGGATTCTGTGGTCTGCAACTGCGCCGGGGCCGGGAGTTCTACGGCTTTGGCGAACTGAGCGGCGGCATGAAGGAACAGCTGGGCCTGGCCCTGCGTCTCTCA
>Ga0247839_1002351_pt1 | contig 28699 bp, 22 predicted proteins | sample LaCruzMarch2015__6_FD_192405 | JGI IMG/M metagenome (GOLD analysis project Ga0247839, IMG submission 192405) | Freshwater microbial communities from meromictic Lake La Cruz, Castile-La Mancha, Spain - LaCruzMarch2015_16m | ecosystem: Environmental > Aquatic > Freshwater > Lake | place: Spain... | reverse complement strand
TCCAGGTCGAGACTGCGCGGTCCCCAGCGGACGCCGTCGCGCACCCGGCCATGGGCATGCTCGATCGCTTGCAGCGCCGCGAGCAGTGCCGGCGGTGTCAGCGTGGTCGCGATCGAGGCCGCCGCGTTGACGAACTGGGGTTGTGCCACCGGGCCGACCGGTGCAGTGGCATAGAGCGAGGAGCGAAAGCACAGGGTGCAGCCGGGAATCAGGGCGAGTTCATCCAGGGCGCGCAACACCTGCGTCTGCGGATCCGCCAGGTTGCTGCCGAGCCCGATATAGGCCATGACCGGCGGATGTCGCTCAGGCCGCGCCATCGCTACCCCGCGATCGGGCTGGCCGCCGCGGGCTTACGCCGCCGCCGCGGGCGTTTGCGTTTGCCGCTGCCCTCGCTCATGGTCGTGCGGTCCGCCGGGTCGGCCTCCTGATAGCGCGTCCACCAGTCGGCAAGTTCCGCATCGGCCTCCCCGGCTTGTGCCCGCAGCACCAGAAAGTCATAGGCGGCGCGGAAGCGGGGATGACCGATCAGGCGTGACGGCCGTTTGCCGTCGCGCTGCAGCAGGCGCGGCTGGAGGTACCAGATCTCGCGCATCGGCAGCGAGTAACGCTTCGGAATGGACACCAGGGGTTGCTGGCGGGCGCAGACCTCGTCGGCGGCCTGCAGCATCGCGTCGGCGTCCACCAGCCCCTTGGCCAGGAGTTGTTCGTAACGTTGCCGTACCGGCTCCCACAGCAGAACCGCGTACAGGAAGAAGGGCGCGACGGGCTTGCCTTGCGCAATCCGCTCGTCCGTCGTGCGCAGGCCGCGGCTCACGAACGTGATGGGGAAGGCGTGGTTCTCCTGCGCCAGGCAGGTTTCGGTGGCCGGGAACAGATATCCGAAGAGTCCGTAATGACGGAGTTTCTCGAAGGTTTCGAGCCCGTAGCCGGTGTGGAACAGCTTGATCAACTCGTCGAACAGGCGGGCCGCGGCGATGTCGCCGAGCAGGTGCCCGAGTTCGAACAGGGGGCGCTCGCTGTCGGGTTCCACCGCGAACCCGAGTTTGCAGGCGAAGCGCACCGCGCGCAGCATCCGCACCGGGTCCTCGCGATAGCGGCGGGTGGGGTCGCCGATCAGGCGCAAATGCCCGTTGCGGAGATCGTTGAGGCCCCCGGTGTAGTCGATCAATGAGAAGTCATTGATGTTGTAGTACAGCGCGTTGATCGTGAAGTCCCGCCGCAGGGCGTCCTCCTCGATGGACCCATACACATTGTCCCGCAGGATCATGCCGTTCTCGACATGGCGCTCCGCGTCCACGTCGTCCGCCCCGCCGGCGCGGAAGGTGGCGACCTCGATGATCTCGCGGCCGAAGTGCACATGGGCGAGGCGGAACCGGCGGCCGATCAGACGGCAGTTGCGAAAGACCTGACGAACCTGTTCGGGGGTGGCATCGGTGGCCACATCGAAGTCTTTGGGCTCATGGCCCAACAGCAGGTCACGCACGCCGCCGCCCACCAGATGGGCCGCGAAGCCTTCCTGCTTCAATTTGTAGAGCACCTTCAGGGCCTGCTCGCTGATATTGGCGCGTGAGATGTTGTGCTCGGGGCGCGGCACGATCAGCGGCCCCGCCGCGGTGGAGGTGCGCGGTGCCTCGGGGTCGTATTCCTGCATCACGTGATCGGGGAGTCCTTCAGGTCTGGAGTGGGGTTCGACGGTTGCCTGACATCGACCGAGTGTAACCGCCGCTTGTTGTGCGGCGCGAACTCCGTATAATACGCGCTTCTTCGCATCCGTACCGCTCCCTTCGTCTAGTGGCCTAGGACACCGGCCTCTCACGTCGGTAACAGGGGTTCGAAACCCCTAGGGAGCGCCAAATAAAATCAAGTACTTGGCCGATATCTTTCCGGCCGGTGCCGTAACCGTCCGACGCTCTCCCGAAGATCGGGGCCAGCACGGGCGGTTTTTTTATGCCTGGTCGGTGGGACGTGCCGACCCGGTATTTGCTGCGGAGAGGGCGATGCTCGAAAGTTTGCGGAACACCCCCTTGCTGTCCGAACTCAGCGACACCCAGTTGCGGCGGGTCGCCGCGCATGGGGTCCGCCAGTGCCTGGACGAGGGACAGTGGCTGTTTCGTCAGGGCGATCCGGCGCGTTGTTTCTATCTGGTGGAGTCGGGTCAAATCCGTCTCTTTCGACTCTCGCCGGACGGGGCCGAAAAAGTCATCGAGATCGTCTCGCCCGGCCAGACCTTCGCCGAGGCCTTGATGTTCCTCAAGGCCCCGCGCTATCCGGTGTGCGCGGCGATGCTGGCGCCCACCGTCCTGATCGCAATCGATGCCCAGGACTTCGCCGCGATGCTGCGGGAGTCGATGGATACCTGCTTCGTCATCATGGGGGCGCTGAGCCGGCGCCTGCGGGGGCTGATCGGGGAGATCGATAACCTCACGCTGTACACCGCCAAGAGTCGGGTCGCCCGCTATCTGCTCGCCCACTGTCCGGAAGATCGGCGCGCTTTCGCCCTCGACGTGCGCAAGGGGGTGCTGGCGTCGCGGCTGTCAGTGAAACCCGAGACCTTTTCACGGGTCATCAAACAACTGACCGATGACGGCATCATCGAGATCCACGGCGCTCACATCACCATTCTGGAGCGGACCGCCTTGGGCGAACTGGCGGAGCTGGCGGCGACTGGCGAGTTGGGCGTCGCACCGGGTGAGATCGCCGCTGGCGCGATGCCCTAGTCGCGAGTAGCGAAAAGTTAAACACAAAAAAACAATTACTTACGAAAATTTCTGCTGATAACTTAATCTGTTCGGTGACTTCGCCGGAGTCCTGATCGGTACGTAGTCTTACGCATTGACCCAGCCTGCGGATCCTCTGAGAATCTGCCGTGTTGCTTTGAGGTCTCTGCGCTGAAATCGTTTCGCGGTGCTCGATTGATCTCTCACAGGATGCGAAGTCGCGTACGCAGCGGGTCCTGGTCGGGAAGGCCGCAACGCGTTTGAGGCGGTCGACGTCTATGAGCAACCGACGCTGGCCAAATACGCACAGATCGTCGCCGCACCGACTTCGATCAAGCAACTCCCGTTGCCGTTGCGCCGACTGATCGGCGATCTGGCCGATCAGCGGCGGGTCTTGGTGGGCTTGGACCTGCGGACCAAGGACGGCCAGACACCGCGGACCGGATGAACATGCTATGTGCGATGCCGAGTATGCTGACCACGCCTGCCTTCAGGTAGAGAACGCCGCGCTGCAGTTGCGACTCGAAGAGGCCGAGGAGACGCTGCGGGCGATCCGCGAAGGCGACTCCGCCCTGGTCGCCCGGCTGGTCGAGCAACGACAGGCACTCTGTACCTCCCAGGCCGAGGCCGTCGCCTTGATGGCCCAGGCAGTGGCCGCGCGGGAGCAGACCGCCGCCGCCGTCGCGGAGTTGCGCGAGAGTGATCGGAGCAAGGACATCTTTCTCGCTATCCTGGCACACGAACTGCGCAATTCGCTGGCCCCCATCCGCAATGCACTCGAAATCCTGCGTCTGCGGGGTGCCAATGACACTCTCGCGCGCGAGGCCCAAGAGATCATGGGGCGTCAGCTCGCCCATCTGGTGCGGATGATCGACGACTTGATGGAGATCTCGCGCATCAGTCGCGGCAAGCTCGATCTGCGTAAAGAGCGGGTCCCGCTCTCCGCGATCATCGATAGTGCGGTGGAGACGGTGCGCGCGGCGATCCTGGCGGCCGGCCAGCGGTTGGCGATCATGCTGCCGGTCGAGCCGGTCTGGCTTCACGCCGATCCCGTGCGTCTGACCCAGGTCGTCGGTAACCTGCTCAACAACGCCACCAAATACACCGCAGCCGGAGGGGATATCCGGGTCACGGCCCGGCTGGACGGGACCGAGGTGCGGATCTCGGTGCAAGACACCGGCGTCGGTATCTCCGCCGAACTGTTGCCGCACATCTTTGACCTGTTCTATCAGGGCGCCAGCGAACAGCGTCAGGCCCAGGGCGGACTGGGGATCGGGCTGTCACTGGTGCAGGGCTTGGTCGCCCTGCACGGCGGCCGGGTTGAGGCGTACAGTGCCGGGCAGGGGCGCGGCAGCGAGATCGTGGTGTACCTGGCGGCGGCGCATCCGGCGCCGTTGCCGAGTGCCTCCGGACACGGTGGCGCGACCGACCCGGCCAAGGGGCTGCATATCCTGATCGTCGATGACAACCGCGACGCCGCCGATAGCCTGGCCCTGCTGCTCGGGTTGCGGGGGGCCCAGGTGCGGGTCGCCTACGATGGCCCGGTCGCCCTTGCGATCCTTGACGAGTACCACCCGAACCTGGCGATCCTCGACCTCGGTATGCCCGGCATGGATGGGCACGAACTGGCGCGGCACATCCGGGCACGGGCACAGTACCGGCACCTCCCTCTGGTGGCGGTGACCGGACGCGGCCAGATGAGCGATCGGCAGTATTCGCAGGACGCCGGGTTCGATCTGCATCTGGTGAAACCAGTGGCAATCGAAGCCCTGGATGCGATGCTGACCGTACTCGGGCACCGCGCTTGCGAGGTCTGAGGCGGTTCTGGGGAATATCGCAGTGGGTTGCGAATGCCTCACAAGAGCCCGTGCTCGCGTGCCCGCGACACCGCCTGCGTTTGGGAGTGGACATTGAGTTTGCGATAGAGGTTGCGGATATAGGACTGGACGGTTGACAGCGCCACGCCCATCGCGGCGGCCGCCTGACCATAGGACTTGCCGCCCGCGAGGTGCCCCAGCAGTTCGGTTTCCTTGCTCGTCAGTCGGGGCAGATCGGCGGCGTCGGCCGCCGGCCCTTGTCCGGCGAGCTTGAACAGATAACGCGCCAGTTTCGGGCTGATCGGATAGTTTCCCGCCATGATCTGCTCGATAGCGCGCGTCATCGAAATACTCGAATCACCCTTCAGGATATAGCCGAGCGCACCGGCGCGAATGGCGTTGAGCACCCGCGTTTCTGCGGAGACAACTGAAATGACCATGATCGGCACGGTGGGGAAGCGAAGATGCACGGCACGGATGACATCAATGCCGTCGAGGTCCGGTAAACCGAGATCGACCAGGGCCAGGTCAAGGCGGGCCGCGGGGGCGTTGCAGCAGGCCAGGGCCGCGGTTCCGGTGCTGCAGCCATGCACCAGCCATGGGGACTCCAATTGGCTCACCGCTTCGCCGATGGCGCGTTGGAAGTAGGGATCGTCCTCGACCACCAATACCTGTCGCAACGCGTGAATGGGAGTCGCTGAAGACATGCTTGCTTGTCGGATACCTTGGTCACGAGTCAGAAACAAATCAACCACGAATACCATCGTTGTCGTTGTCGTCATTGGAGAAGCGATTCCATTTGGGCATGAGCGGTCCAGTGTCGATCCGGTTTCGATTCACTCGGTCGTTCGGGAGTACCAGGCCGCCAAGCGTTTGAAAGGCTTTGATCGCCGCGCACGGGATCAACGCACCGTTGCGCTGTTTGCTACGCGCGGGTCGCGAGCCGACGTGGTGCCGTCACCGCGATTACGACAACGACAACGATCGGGACGCCCGAGGCGTGGCCTGATGGACTGGTTCAGCTTATTGGTCAACGCCTTCTTTCAGATCGTTTGGTGGGGCTGGTATGACCCGTTTCACCCATAAATATGGGGTGCCGTCACCCATGGATATGGGGTTTACGCGGGGCGGGTGTCACATCAAAATTGCACGCGAATAATACGCACTTGAAACGCGGCGCGCCTCACCCAGACCACCTTGGAATGTAGGACGGACACGCAACAATTCAAGGTATATCCGTCGGGAATAGGGACGTTCGGGACGAGGAGGCTGGAGACAGGGACGCTCGGAACAGGGAGGTTCGGGACAGGGAGGTTCGGGACAGGGAAGTTCGGGACAGGGAGATCGGGTTACAGGACGGTTCGGCGCGCAAAATCGCCATCCAGGCGGTTTTGCGCTGTCCCCTCGACCTCCACGAAAACCGGACATCGACTCAAGGATATATAGCGTGCTACCGACGCCGGAGCATGGACCGTCACGAGGCTGGGGTTGGCGCTGTGCTCAGAGGTAAGGTCAGGGACACCTTGGTACCTGGTTCCAGCGGGGTGAAATCAAGCAGGCCGCCAATGTCGCGCGCCCGTCGTTGCATGTTCGCCAGACCACGCCCCATCTTGGGGACAGCAGGCAGCCCGATGCCATCATCGCACACGGCGATCCGCAACGTGCCATCCGGATGATACCCGGCGGCTATCCGGATCTGTCGGGGTTGGCTATGCTTGACAGCGTTGTTCAGGCTCTCCTGCAGGATGCGCAGTACATTCAGGAGTGTCCGCTGTTCCAACGGCGGGCAGTCCGACAGCGCGATCTCCCAGCCGACCCGCATCCCGCGGCCAGACAAACGCCGCTCGCAACGATAGCGATAGTCGGCGATAGCGTCATTCAGATTGAGGTCCTCGTGACCCAAGGTTTCGATGACCAGATGAAGGTCATCGAGACACTCATGCAGCAACTCGCCCATCTCGGCGCTGGTGAGCATGTTGTACTCATTGCGCAGGCAAGCACTGGCCAGTTGCGAGGCAAAGCCGTCATGCAGGTCCTGCAGCAATTGTTCGCGCTCCTGCATCCGTGAACGTTCCGCCAGGCGCTGGCGCTGCACTGCTTCCGCCTGCTTGCGCTCGCTGATATCGCGGGTGATGCCAAGGATTTCCAGAAAAGTGCTGTCGGCACTGATCGGCAAGCAGGCAATCACATCGGTCCAGACAGTGGAGCCGTCTTTGCACTTATGTTCAAGCTCCAACCGCATGGTCCCCAGCGGCAACCCGGCCTGTAGCTCGGCAAGAAATCGACTGAACTGCTCATGCACCAGGGCCAGCGAAACGGGCGTGAAGATGTCTTCGAAAGTTTGCTGCATGACCTCCTCCGGTGTAAAGCCGCGTAATTGCTTCACCGAGGGGCTGACAAAGGTAAACTTGCCTTCCAAATTCATCGTCCAGATGACATCAACGGCAGTCTGAGCCAATAACCGGTACCGCTCCTCGCTGATGCGCAAACGCTCTTCCATCTGGTTGCGTTCGGTGATATCGATGAGGTGCGCTCGCGACTCCCGCAGTTGCGCGTTCTCGATCTCAAGCTCGCGCTGGCGGATTTGCAGTTCGCGGACCCGGCGTTCGAGGTCGCCGACCGACGGCGCGGCGGTGGCGACCGGCGCCTGCCGATGCAGGCGCTGTTCCGCCTGGCGGCGCGATTGCGCGGCCTCGATGCCGGCTGGATCAGAGGTCATCGGTATTTGTTCGCTCGATTTTCATGGGTCCGAGAGTGACGGCGGATGCGTCCCGACACAAGCGGCGCGCGCCCGACGCGCCCGGTCGCGGCCTTTGGGATGCCGAATCGCAGTGCGCTCGGCGTTCCGCTATAGCCACAAACGCCATGCCAGGGCGATCCCCAGGATGATCAGGATGGCGATTGATCCGGTCAGCGCACCGAGGATCAGGTTGAGGCGCCGCGTGGCAGCGGCGATATCCAGTCGGATACGTTCGTTCATGACCCGCTCCGACTTCAGTTCACCGGCGGCGATCCGCTGATCGACGAGCTGGCTCCACTCGGCCCGGAGTTCCGCTTGCAAACGGTCACGAAACGTCTGGTTCATCTCCAGAAGACGCTTCTCACGCTGGATGAGGGTCTCCAGAATCGCGGCGTTTTTCATATCGTGTTCTTCGCGACAGCGTACCAGGCGCGGGCAGTCGGTGAGACCGCAGGGCATACTGTCACTCTCCCCCGTGGTGGCCGCGGACAGGTCGGGCCGTGGCGGGGGGACCGAAGGCTCCGGCGGAGGCCCGAGATGACTCGCGGAAACGGTCGGGGCGCGTGACGGCGCGGCTGGCGCCGCGTCCCTGGGCGTGGAGGGCGGCAACGGCTGGACCGGTACTTTCGGCGTCCGCTCGGTGGCCGGTTGCTCTTCGCGTTGCGGTAACGCATCGGCCGAATCCACATCGACCGAATCCACATCGACCGAATCAATATCGACCGGATTCACATCGGCCACGTCCTCGGCCAGGTCGGCGGGCTCCTCCAGGCCAAGCAAGCGCCGGTTCCCAGGGATCGATAACCAGGCCTCCATGTCCATGGATTGCACCTCGTAACCTTGATCGATCTTGTTCGCCGCCCATCCCGGCGAGCGAACACTCAAGTCATCGATCTGATTGACCTGCGCGATCTGTTGAACCAGTGGACCGACGCGCTGCTGCAACTCTTCGTGAGGGATCACCTGCGTGGCGCCGAAAGACTTGACGCGTTTGGCGTGTCGCTGCCCGGCGGTGTCCGTGATCACATAGATCGGCAAGGTCGCCAGACGTTGACGCAGGATGACCAGGGTGTCGACGGTCTCATCGACCACGGGAGCCAGGCCCAGCACAATCGCTTGAAGGTCGTCAGCGATCTGCAGGATTGCCGCTGCGTCATCGCAGATCTGGACGCTCGCCCCGGCGGAACTGAGCATCCCGCACGCAAGTTGCCGCGCGACGCGATCCTTGATGCTCACGGCGATAAGGATTGGTTTCTTACTCATGACGTCCCCGATTGATAGCCCCGGACCGCAAGGCCCGCGATGCCCGCAGCGCTTGACGCGGCATAGATCAGATTTCGCGCTGATTCTGACATGGTTTCCGCGCGGCCGGCTCGGGTATTCGAGGGATTTATTCGCAATCAGGGTTCGTCGGGACCGTGCCGAGCCCGGATCTCAGGCAACGCGTCACGGCTCACCCCAACCATTCGGGAGGCAGGAATCCGGCCAGTGCTTCCGGCACGGGTCGCTCCAGACAGGGGATGACGCCGAGACAGGGGGCGTCCAGCAGTGCGGCGAGTGTCGCTTTCCATGGGTTTGACACGGATCTCATGGAAGCCGTCACCGTCCTGCGATAACGTAGACCGCGTCGCACGCCGCCTCCCCGGACTTCGTGATCAGCGACGCCTCGCAGTGGGGGCAAAGAACACCCGCCGGCCAACGCAACTGACGGAGTTTGTCGTAGCACTTGGCGTCGTCCAGCAGGTCTTGAAGGTTGATCATCGGCGGGACATCAGGTATGAGCGGTCCACTGTTTATCAGGTTTCGATTCGCGAACGGCGCGCGTCCATCATGAACCGGGCGCCGCGCGTCGGGCTCTTATTCGACTTCGATTTCGACGCGGTGGCCCATGCGCGGCTCGCCGACGCGTCGTTCCGGTTCGATCGGGCCGGGTTCGACCTGTTCTCTTTTCCGAGCAACCTGGGCCTGATCGGCTTCGATCTCGAACGCTTCGCCCAGGGCCTCGCACGGCGGGCGCGCCGCCGCGGCTGGGCGGGGGTGGTGTCGCACCAGGACCAGTACGGCGCCCTGGCGGCGGCCCTGGTCGCGGAGGCCGCGGGATTGCCGGGGACCTCTCCGGAGTCGATCATCGCCTGTCAGCACAAGCTCCACGCGCGCCGGGTGCTGGAACGGGTCTGTCCGCAGGCCAATCTGCGCTTCGCCGGGCTGGACTGCGACTACGGTCAGCCGATTCCGCAAGGGCTGCGCTATCCGTGTTTCGCCAAACCGGTCAAGGCTGCCTTCTCAGTGCTGGCGCGCCGCGTGGACAGCCGCGCCGAGTTACAGGCGCACACCCGTTTCGGTCGCCGCGAGCAATGGCTCATCCGCCGTCTGGTCGAGCCATTCGACCGCATCGTCCGGCGGCGTTTGCCCGAGGCCGGCAGCGCTCACCGCCTGGTGCTGGAAGAACCCCGGCGGCTTGCGCAGTACAACCTCGACGGTTTCGTGCACGAGGGCCGCATGCAGGTGCTCGGCGTGGTGGATGCGATCATGTATCCCGGCACCCAGGCGTTCCAGCGTTGGGAACTGCCCAGCCGGTTGCCGCCGCCGATCATCGCGCGGGCGGCGGACATCGCGCGCCGGTTCCTCACTGCGGTGGACTTCCGCTGCGGTCTGTTCAACATGGAGTTCTTCTACGACGCCGCCGCGGGACGGGTGACGGTGATCGAGTTCAACCCGCGTCTGGCCTCCCAGTTCGGCGATCTGTACCGGCGCGTCCTGGGCCTGGATCCCCATGCCATGGCCCTGGCGCTTGCCATCGGCGCGGACCCCCGCTGCTTGCCGCGGGCCGAGCCGACCGCGGCCGTTGCCGCGAGCTTGGTGTGGCGGGCCTTCAATGCCCGCGAGGTGCCGCCCATGCCGAGTCGCGCCCGGCGGGCGGATCTGGCGCTGGCCTTGCCGGACGCGCTGCTGTTCACCCAGCCGAAAACCCGGTCGGCCATCGCGCGGGATCTCAAATGGCTCGACAGTTACCGCTACGGTCTCGTTCACCTGGGCGCCCGGGATGCCGACGACCTGCGGCGGCAGTGCGAACAGGCCGCGGCGCTGCTCGGTTGGCCCAATGCACCCTATGCGCCGGGGCCTGGGTCACCGCTGAACGCCGACGGCTGACCGCGCCGATCACCCCATTGCGCCCCCGACAACAGGGCGCACCCGAGCGCCGCCGCATAGGGCAGCGCCTGCATGACCAGCACGATCATCCACATCGCCGACGCGAGCTCACCCGGCTCGCGGTGCAGCGCCAGGGCCGCGATGCAGACCAGGAGTCCGAGTAACAGCGCGGCCTCCTCGCGAACGCAGGCGGGCGGGCGGTCAGCCTGAACTGAAGCCGAAGCCGGCAGCGCTCCTTTACGGGTCACCGCAAACACGGCGCGCCGCCCGCTCAGGCCCGCCATCACGCCCCGCGCGATGCTGTGCGAGAGGCCCATCCCGGCCAGGGCGGCGCCCGCGATGTCGCCCGGCGGGCAGGGCACCCGCCGCCAGTACAGCAGCGGTCCCAGCACCAGCCGCGCCAGGAAGAACACTGTCAGCGGGACGATGAAGAGCGCGAAGGGCACCCCGAACCATCGCGGTGCGGCCAGCAGGCCGAGCGTCCAGAGGATGGCGGCGAGGCTGAACACCAGGTGCAGGGCATCGCCAAGCCAGGGCAGCCAGCCGGCCAGGAAGTGATAGCGTTGCCCCAGACGCAGCGCCGATGGCCCGAGCAGCGCCCGCCCGTGCCGCCGCAGAATCTGCATGGCGCCCTGCGCCCAGCGCCGCCGCTGGCGCCGGTAGGCGGCGAAGTCGGTCGGTACCAGACCGGTGCCGAGCACCTGATCCACATAAACCGCCCGCAGCCCGCGCTGCAGCAGGCGCAACCCCAGTTCAGTGTCCTCACAGACACAGTCCGGCGCCCAGCCGCCGACCTCCCGCAGCGCCGCCGCCCGGATCAGCGTCATGGTGCCGTGCTGCACGATCGCGTCCCGCTCATGGCGATGGTGCATGCCGATGCGGAAAAATCCGTCGTACTCCCAGTTCATCATGCGTCCGAGCCGTCGCCCGCCCCAGTCCCGATGCGCCTGGGGCGCCTGGATGATACCGACGTCCGCATCCGCGAAATAGCCGGCCAGGGCGCGCAGCCAATCGGGCTGAACCAGATAGTCCGCGTCCACCACCGCCACCCAGGCCGCCGCCGGATCGGTCTGTTCCAGGGCGAAATTCAGTGCGCCCGCCTTGTAGCCGGGCCAGTCGGGCAGATGGAAGAAGCGCAGGCGCGGTGCTCGGCGACCCGCGGCCGCGGCCGTCCGCATTCGCGCCGCCACATGGGCCTGCACCGGGTGCCACAGGTCCGGATCGCGCGTGTTGTTGTCGACCACCAGCACTTCGTACTCCGGCCAGTCGAGCGCGAGCAAGCTATCGATGGCGGCGATCACCATGTCCGGCGGCTCGTTGCTGCACGCCAGATGGATGCTGACCAGGGGCGGCGGCGCAGCGGGGGCCGCCGGTTTGACGGGGGCCTGATGCCGCAGACTGCCGGTCCAGAACAGCTCGGCGAATTCGAATGCCTGGGCCAGCAGGATGGCGGCCATCACTGTCAGTGCCAGCCCCAACAGGACCCACACCGCGGTGTCCGGCGGCTCCAGGTAATGCACCAGCGGCAGGGTCGCGAGCAGCACCCCGAAAGCGGCCACCGCCTGGGCGCTAAGTGCGAAGGCCAGGCGCCCGGCCAGCCGCATGTGCGCAAAGGCCAGCAGAAACGGCAGCATCGCGGCCAGCCCGAGCACGGATGAAAGCAACGCCTTGTCCGGCCAGTAGGGGTCCGCGTCGATCGGCCCGGTGAATGCGAACTTGGGCCGGCGGGCGGCGTCCAACAGGCCCCAGTAGGCGCCCACGCTGCCCTCGGTGGCGCGCTTCCAGGGCTGATCGATGGCCTCCATCAGGTAGTAGTCGAGATTCCGCGTCGCGGCCAGCGCCAAAAAACCGCGCACGAAAGCCGCCTGGGCGTCGGGGGCGGCGCGTGCGAGCTTGACCGCCGGGCCGCCGCTGGGCCAGCCGATCTCGCCAATGACGATCGGCTGATCCGGAAAGCGGGCGCGGATCGCGTCATAGCGGCGCAGCGCCTCGTCCAATGCCGCTGCCATCGGCACCCCCTCCCAGTACGGCAGCAGATGGACGGTGATAAAGTCCACATGGTCGGCCAGCGCGGGTTCACTCAGCCAGATATGCCAGGGTTCGGCGGTCGAGACCGGTACCGGCAGGGCGGCGCGCAGCCGGTCCAGATGGGCATACAACGCGGTCGGGCTCAGCCGGTGGTGGACCTGAGTCTCGTTGCCGGCGATGACGCGCTCCACGCCGGCGTATTGGCGCACGGCGTCGAGCGCCGCCGCGATCTCCCGTTCGTTGTTGTCCAAACGCTCATCGAGCCAGACGCCGAGCGACAACCGCAGGCCGAATTGCTGCGCCAGCGACGGCAGCGTTGGAAACTCGAGAGCGCTGTAGGTGCGCAGTCGCCCCGTCAGGCCCGCGAGCAGGCGCAGGTCGGCTGCCAATTCAGTCTCGGTGGGAAAGCGCGGGGTTAGCGGGCTATCCCAGCGCTGGAAGGCGTTGTAAGCCAACCCGTGGACGCGGGCCGGCGCCTCGGGGGCCGCGTGCGGCGGGTTGAAGGCGCGCCAGACCGCGACATTAAGCAAGAGGACGAGCGCCGCGATGAGGCCGGCGCCGCCCCACCGGGCGGCGCTGTCCCAGCGGCGCGCGCGGTGCCGCGGTGGGCCGCCCCGATCGCTCACGGCGCCGGCATCGGCCCCCGGCTGCGCTCGGGGCTCAGGGTCCGGGATCGGCCTGATCCGGGCAACCAGGCATTCGGCCGTGCCGGCACACACGGTGGTTCCGGACTCCATGTTCAATGTCGCACCCGCGAGGCTAGTCGCCGATGCCCGTCACTGAAGTCGCTGAATCGCCCCCATCGCCGCCGCCACCCAGCGGCCGCCCGGCGCGCCGGTTCGGTGTCCTGCTGCTGCTGACCGCGGCCCTGGCCGGCCTGCTGGTCTGGACGCTTGAGCGCGGCCGACCCGTGCCGCTGCCGGATGCGGGCGCCGCGCGACTGCCCTGTGTGTCCTACGCACCGTTCCGGCGGCCGGGGCAGGCGCCTTTCGATCCGCTGCTGCTGGTTCCGCCGGAGCAGATCGCCGCCGATCTGCGCCTGCTTGCTACCCTGACCCGCTGTGTGCGCACCTACGGGCTGGATCACGGGCTGGACGCCGTCCCCGCGATCGCCCGCGGGCTCGGTCTGCATGTCGTATTGGGTGTCTGGGTCGACCGCGACCCGGCGGCGAACAGGGCCCGGCTCGACCGTGCCCTGGAACTGGTTCGCACCCATGCCGACGTGGTGGATCTGCTGGTGGTCGGCAACGAGGTGCTGCTGCGTCGGGAACTGGCGCCGGACGCTTTGGCGGCCTTGCTCGCCCGCGCCAAACGGGAGTCCGCCGTGCCCGTGGCCTATGCCGATGTGTGGGAGTTCTGGCTGCGCCACGGCCAGGTGCTGCGCGGCCAGGTGGATGTGGTCGCGGCGCACATCCTGCCCTATTGGGAAGATCGGCCGGTGGCCGTGGCGGACGCCGTCGACCATGTGGCGGCGATCACCGCCGCACTGGGTGCCGTCTTCGACCCGCTGCCGGTCTTCATCGCCGAGACCGGCTGGCCGGCGGCGGGCCGTCAACGCGGACCCGCGGTACCGGGCCGCCTGGAGCAGGCGCGCTTCGTGCGCGAATTGCTGGCGCGTCAGGCCACCGACCCCTTGCCCTTCAACCTGATCGAGGGCTTCGACCAGCCCTGGAAGCGCGCCTTGGAAGGCGCCATGGGCGGCGCCTGGGGTCTGTTCGATGCCCAGGGGCAGGCGCGGGTGACATTGAGCGGCCCCCTGGTCGCCGATCCGCATGGCTGGCGATTGCTTGTGGCCGCCGCACTCGGCGGGCTGGCCGGGCTGCTCTGGGCCGCTCGGCGGGGCCGAGGTCAGAGCCGGATGGCGACCGCGGATCGGCTGTGGCCGGCGCTGGTCTTGGTGTTGGGTGGGGCCGGCAGCGCCGCGCTGCTGCCCTTGCAATGGGACGCCCTGGTGCTGTGGAGCCGCGGCCCGCTGGAGTGGGGGCTCGGTGCACTGACCGCGCTGTTGGCGCTGCGCTGCGCGCTGGCGGCGGCTGGCCGACTGGCCGACTGGCCGAGTCGCAGCGGGCGCCCCGGCCTGGTTGATGCGGCCAGGCTTGGATTCCTGTTCGTGACGGCGATGGCGGCCCTGGGCCTGGTCTTCGATCCGCGTTATCGGCCGCTCGCCTGGCCGGCTCTGGCGGCGCCGGCCCTGCTGTGGTCGGCGTTGGCGCTGTTGGGTGATCGTCGTGCCGCCGGTGCCCGGGAGGAGCGGTTGCTGGCGGCCGTCTGTGCCGGTTGCGCACCCTTGATCGCGGTCCAGGAGGGTCCGGCCAACACCCAGGCCATGGTCTATGTCGGGTTGTTGCTGGCCCTGGCGGTGCCGATTCTGTTGCCTCATCGTGGGGCCCCGGTTGCCGGTCGGACCAGGGTCAGTCCGGCGAGCAGCACCGCGGGCGCCGCGGCCGAGGTCGAATAGAGCACCAGCCCCGCGCCGCCCGCCGCCAGCGCCGCCAAAGCCGCGGCCCGCCGCCGGGTCAGGAGCGCGATCAGGCCGCAGGCCAGCGCGAATAAACCCAGGCGCTGGGCGGCGAAGGCCTGAATCGTCACGCTCCGCAGGATGCAGGCCGGACCCTGCCAGGGTGCGGCGTCACAGATGGCGGTGAGATCCGCCGGTTCCACCAGCCGGTAGCGGGCGAGGCCCGCCAGCAGCAGCGCCGCCGACAGGATCCCCAGCGGCAGCAGTGCGGCCGATCGCCGGCGCCCGCTCAGGGCGAAACTCCCGGGGTCGCCAGGGCGGCGGTCCGCGGCCCGGCCGGATGCCCGGCCCGCGCCAGCGCCGTCAGCAGCATCGCGGTCAGATCGTGCAGCCCACCCAGCGGCGCCCGTGGCGGCTCCAGTCCGGGGTGGAAGCCCAGCGCGGTGAAGCGCGCCAGCAGTGCAGGGTCGCGGGCAATGATGTGGACCGGTACATCCCAGGAGGCGCCTTCGCCGCTGACGTTGGCGGTCGGTTGATGGTCGCCCACCAGTACGAACAGCGTCTCGCGCGGCTCGGGTTCGCGCAGGAAGCCGCCGAGCCAGCGGTAGCTGTATTCGACCATGCGCAGATAGTCGGGGAACATCTGCAGCCAGTTGGGCTGCTCCGCCAGGGTGCGCTCGACCTCGGCCGGGTCGAAGGGCCGCTCGGTCAGCACCCGTTGCCAGTCCGGCTGGTAGGGCGGCACCTGACTGAACGGCAGATGACAGGTGATGGTGGGGAAGAACAGAAAGCGCGGCGGCACACCGGGGCCGCGGGGGTGCAGTTGCTCGAAGCGGGCCAGGCTGAACTGGTCCGGGATGTTCCAATACCCCAGAGGCGGGCCACGATAGTCCAGACTGCGTCCCTCCAGGAACACATCGAACCCGTAGAAGGCCCGCTCGGGCCAGTCCCAGGACAGGGCCGGGTAGAGGCCGACCGTCTGATAGCCCTGGCCGCGAAAGAGTGTCATCAAGGTTGGCCGGTCCGTGGTCAGCAGCAAGTCGTGGCGGTTCGGGTCGGACAGGTCCAGTCCCGAGAGCAGCGACAGGTGCGCCAGATCGGACCCGCCGCCGATGGTGGGCGAGCCGACGAAAGCCGATACCACCTGCCGCCCGCCGGCGGCGATGGCGTCCGCCAATTGCGTGCGCGCCGTCGCCAGGCGCGCGGCGGCTTGCGGGTTGTCGTAGGCGACAGCGCCATAGGATTCGAGCAGGATCAGATACAGATCGCGTCCGCCCAAGGCGCCGAGCGACTGGCCCGGCGGGGCCGCAAGCGCCTCATTCAGCGCGGCGGAGGGCGGCAGCGCCTGCGCCAGCCGTTCGGGCGAAACGGCCGTGGTCAGCAACCGGGCCTGCCGCCAGTAGGTCGGAATCACGGGTTTGGAGACCACCGGCCAGGTGGCCTGCACACCGGCCAGATTGGCGGTCGCGAGCACCACCGCGGCGGCGGTGAGCGCCCACACCCAGGGTGTGCGCAGCGCATAGGGCACGGCCTCGCGCGCCGCCACCGCGACGGCCAGCCGCAGCAGCCGGTACAGGCCCCAGAACAACAGCAGCACCACCGCGACCAGGCCGGCGCTCTGCCACCAGGCCAGATCCTGGGCCGACACCCATAGGAAGCGTGGAATCTGGGCGCCGTCCCAGTACAGATTGATCGCGCGGCCGAACAGGCTGGGCACTGTGACATCGGCATAGCGGCCGATCACCAGCAGCAGATACACCAGGGTGAAGGCCGCCAGTGCGCCGCGGGACAGGGCGCCGCGTAGACCCACCACGGCCAGGAGCCCCAACCACAGCCAGACGAACTCCGGTGCCAGCCGGTGGTCGGGCAGGACGCCGGGCGTCGGCCACCATTCCTTGAAGCTCAGCATGCCGTTCAGGAACAGCAGCGCCAACACCGCCGCCGCGATGCGGCGGTAGGGACGGGCGAAAACGAAGAGTGTGTGGTTGGTCATCCTGCGCTCAGTGCCGGTCGGTCGGGTCCGCCGTCGCCGGGTCGGGGTCGGTGCCCAGGCCAGTCGTCGCCGCCACCCGGCCTTGGGCGATGTAGCCCATGCCGTACTGGGTCGGGGTCAGCCGCCAGTCGGACAGCCGCGGAGCGATGCGATCCCAGGGCGTCCGCAACGCACCAGGAGCGCCGTTATAACCGTGGTTCTTGAAATAGACCCAGAGGTTCAGCGGCGCCAGCCAGCGGGGGAAGAACTTGATGCCCGCGATGGCCACCGCCGCCCCCGGCCGTGCGCCGGCCAGGAGCCGTTCGAGGGCGGACGGCGAGCGCAGAATGTCGTGGGTGTAATGTAACAACAGGGCGTCGACCGGCGCGGGCAGCGCCAGCCCCTGGGCGGGCGTCTCGAACAGCGTGACATTGGTCCAGCCGGCCGCCGCGACCCGCGCGCGGGCCAGGCCGAGCATTTCGAGGCTCTGGTCGCAGCCGTAGACCCAGCCGGAATCACCCACCCGCTGGCGCAGCAGCGGCAGGCTCAATCCGGTGCCGCAGCCCACATCGAGCACCCGTTGTCCGGGTTGCAGGTGCAGCGCGGCGATGGTGCGCTCGCGGATCGGCCAGGTCGGGCCGCAGGTGGCGTCGTACCCGGCGGCGCGCTTGCGGTACTTTGCCACGGACAGCGCCCGCACCTGGGAGTCGGGCCAAGGCCCTGGTTCGTCGATGTTCATGATGGAATCCTGGCCGCCCTGACCGCACCGAGTCTTGATCTGCATCAACGCGTCACAGCTCACCCAGCAACGTCGCCCAGGCAGCCGTTTCGCCCTCCAGCGTAAATACATGTCGGCGTCCAGCGCAAGCGGACGCCAGGCTGTGGTAGAACAGGGGATCGGTCTCCGCCCGCAGCAGCAGGTCGCGCAGGCCTGGCGTGTCTTCGACCGGGTAGTAGCCGGGGTAATCGCAACCCAGCAGGCCGACGGAGCCGCTGATCCGCGAGGCGATGACCGGCAGACCAGCCATCAGGGCCTCGGAGATGACGTTGGCCCCGCCTTCCATTCGCGACGGCAGCACCAGTAGATGTGCGCGTGTATACGCCTGCCGTACCCGGTGGTGAGGAACCTCGCCGTACCAGCGGTAGCGGGGGTTGGCGGCCATTTCCCGGGTCGCCGCCAGCGCCCAGTCCGGGCTGTGCGCGGCCCCGTAGTGATCGACCCGCAGCCGACTCGCGGGCGGCAGATCGCGCACGGCCAGGGCCGGACGCAGGGGATCTTTCTCCTCGCGCAGGTGCCCGGCGACGCAGACCAGGAAATGCCGTCTTGAGGGGCGCCGGGGACCCGTGGGTCGGGCCGATTGGTGAATGATCCGGATTTTGGACCGGTGTTCCGGCGGCACCCGGTCACCGATCAGGTCGTGCAGGCCGATCAGGCGGTGAGCGAGTGCGATGGAGCGCAGCGTGGGCTCCGGGTGGCTGTCGATGAAGCGGTACGCGTCGGTGCCGGTCAGTGCGACCACCAGCGGGCGGTCCGGATAGTCCGCGGCGAACCGGGCGATGGCGTCCGCACTGCGCCAGGCATGCAGTGCAACCATCAGGTCGGCGGATTCGCCCCCATAGTCGACCGAGACCTGGACCTGATGCCCCAGGGCGCGCAGGATCGCGGCCCAACGGGTGGCCGTCGCCCGGTTCCCGGACCGGGAGCGCGGGGGCGCCGGGGTGATCAAGTGGATGTACATGGAGTATTCTTCACGGCCTGTGAGCGGCGGAGTCTGTGACCGATGGTGCTGAGTCGGGGGCTGTCGAAGACCCTATGTGACGCTGCACCGCGCATTTGAAAGCCATGACCACCATGACCACCGTGATGACCCTGAGTGCCCGAATCCAAGACGCCCGCGCCCGTACCTTGGCCCTGATCGCGGGTCTGGATGACGTCCAGCTCATGGGGCCGCGGCTGCCTATCGTCAATCCGCTGCGCTGGGAGATCGGCCACGCGGCCTATTTTTACGAATTATGGGTCCTGCGCCACCACGGCGGCGAGGCGCCGATCCGCCCGGACGTGGACCAGCTCTACGACTCCATGACCATTGCCCACGACACCCGCTGGGACCTGCCCCTGCCGTCGCTGGCGGACACCCTGGCCTATATGCGCACGGTGCAGGAGCGGGTGTGCGCGCGGCTCGCCGATGGCACGGATGACCCGCGGCGGGACTATCTCGCGCAATACGCCCTCTATCACGAGGACATGCATACCGAGGCCTTCACCTATACCCGCCAGACCCTGGGTTATCGGGCGCCCGCCATCGGGGCCGCGGTGCCTGGGGTCGCACCAGCCGACCGGCCGTCGGGCGATGCGGCGATTCCGGGCGGCGCGTTCCTGCTCGGTGCCGCGCCCGCGGACGGCTTCTGTTTCGATAACGAACAATGGGCGCATCCGGTTGAGGTGAGTCCCTTCCGGATCGCCCGTACCGCGGTCAGCAACGCCGAGTATGCCGCCTTTGTGGACGATGGCGGATACCGGCGGCCCGCGTTATGGGACCCGGACGGCTGGCAGTGGCGGACCGCCGCCGCCCTGGATCAGCCGGTCTATTGGCGTCGGGCGGGGAGTGGCTGGGAGCAGCGGCGCTTCGCTCAGTGGGAGGCGCTGCCCCCGTTCGCCGCGGTCATTCATGTGAGCTGGTACGAGGCCCGCGCCTACTGCCGCTGGGCCGGGCGCCGCCTGCCCACTGAACTGGAATGGGAAGTGGCCGCGGCCGGTGCGCCGGCGCAGGGCGGTCGGGGCCTGGCCAGTTCCAAACGCCGTTACCCCTGGGGCGATGCCGCTCCCGATCCGACCCGCGCCAATCTCGACGGCGCGGCCTTGGGCACAGGAGACGTGGCGGCCCTGCCGGCCGGCGACAGCGCCTTTGGCTGCCGCCAACTGATCGGCAACTGCTGGGAGTGGACCGATACCCTGTTCGGCCCCTATCCCGGCTTCAGTCCGGATATGTATCAGGACTACTCGCAGCCGCTGTTCGGCAACACCCGGGTTCTGCGCGGCGGCTGCTGGGCGACCCGCGGCCGGCTCATCCGCAACACCTGGCGCAATTACTACGGCCCCGAGCGCAACGATGTCTTCGCGGGCTTCCGGACCTGCGCCCCATGAGCCTGCAACCAAACGGCGGCCGACCCGCGCTGCAACTGACTGACCTGCACCCGACCCCGGCCGATCTGGCGGCCGAGGTCCTGGCTGGTCTCCAGCGCCGGCCCCGCGCGATTCCGCCCAAGTTCTTTTACGACGCCCGCGGATCCCAGCTCTTCGACGCCATCACCCGGACGCCGGAGTATTACCCGACCCGCACCGAGATCGCCATCCTCCAGACCCGGGCCGCCGAGATCGCCGCCCGCGTGGGTGCCGGCAGCGTGCTGGTGGAGCCGGGCAGCGGCAGTTGCATGAAAGTCCGGTTGCTGCTGGAGGGTCTGAAACCCTGCGCCTATGTGCCCATGGACATTTCCCGCGATCACTTGCGGGTGGCCGCGGAGCAGGTCGCGGCCGAGTTTCCCTGGCTGGAAGTCCATGCCGCCTGCACCGATTTCACCCGCCGGATGGAAGTGCCCGACAGCGCGCCCGAGGGGCCGCGGGTGGCCTTCTTTCCCGGCTCCAGCATCGGCAACTTCGACCCGGACGGGGCGGTCGACTTCCTGGCGGTGGTGGCTGCCCTGGTCGGCCCCGGCGGCTTCCTGCTGATCGGGGTCGATCTCAAGAAGAACCCGGCGGTGCTGAACGCGGCCTATGACGATGCCGCCGGGGTCACCGCCGCCTTCAACCTGAACCTGCTGGCGCGCATCAACGCCGAGCTTGGAGCGGACTTCGACCTGGGTGCCTGGCGCCATCGCGCCTTTTACAACGCCCAATTGGGTCGGATCGAGATGCATCTGCTGAGCACCGCCGATCAGCGGGTCCACTGCGGCGGCGTCTGCTTCGATTTCGCGATGGGGGAAACCATCCACACCGAAAATTCCTACAAATATTCCATCGCCGAGTTCCAGTCCATTGCCTCCTGTTCGGGCTTCACCCCCGAGGCGGCGTGGACCGATCCAGGCAACCTGTTCAGCGTCCATCTATTGCGGGTTCCCGATGCGTCCGCGGACTGATCAAGCGTCGGAAGTACGGACCAGGGCCGCGCGAACGCGATTTCGACGGGCTAACGGTTATGGAGGGAGCATCGGTCACCCCGGACGATGAATGGCCCCCGTGGGAGCGGCGTCCCGCCGCGATGCGGTGTCGCGGTGATCTCGAACGCTGCGGGGACACGCCCGACCCCATCGCGGCGGGACGCCGCTCCCACAGGGTCGCTGCGCGACTTTCACGGTTAAGTCTCGACCTCCGGTTTTTTGCGTCCGGAACGATGATCAAGGCCGACCGCGATGCCAACGGCGTTCCCTGAGGATGGAGCGGTTCCTGAGGCGGGGTGCGGCGGTTTTTTCTTATCACGATTCATTCAGTTCTGACAGCCGGTTCCTATGCAGTCATCCACTACGCCCGTCATCAAGGATCTGGTACTCGTCGGGGGCGGTCATGCCCATGTGGCCGTGCTGCGCCGTTTCGGCATGAAGCCGGTGCCGGGGCTGCGTCTCACCCTGATCACCCGTGATGTGCATACCCCCTACTCAGGCATGTTGCCCGGCTACCTGGCCGGTCATTACGACTACGATGCCTGCCATATCGATCTGGGACCGCTGGCCCGGTTCGCCGGGGCGCGCCTCTATCATGCCGAAGTCGCGGGCCTGGATGCGGCGAACCGGAGACTCGAGGTCGCCGGCCGCCCGCCGGTAACCTTCGATCTGCTGTCCATCAACATCGGTTCCCGGCCGCGGACCCTGGATGTGCCGGGGGCCGCTGAATTCGCCATCCCGGTCAAGCCCATCGACGCCTTTCTGGTGCGCTGGGAGGCGCTGATCGCGCGCGTACTGACCAGTCGCGGCCCCTTTCGCATCGGGGTCGTCGGGGGCGGGGCCGGCGGAGTGGAAGTGGTGCTCGCCACCCGGCACCGTCTGCGCCAATGTCTGCGCGAGCGCGGGGATGATCCGGCCCGCCTGAGCTTCAGCCTGCTCACCGCCGGGCCGGTTATCCTGCCGACGCACAACCCCGGCGTGCGGGCCCGCTTCCAGCGTGTGCTCAGGGCGCGGGGCATCGCCGTGCTCACCGGGCATCGGGTGCGGGAGGTGACCGCGACAGCGCTGCTGGCGGAGGATCAGGCGGCTGTTGCGGTCGATGCGACCCTGTGGGTCACCAGCGCGGCGGCGCCGGTCTGGCCCGGCGCGGCGGGGCTCGCGGTGACGGATGAGGGCTTCATCCGGGTCGACACGCACCTGCAATCGGTCTCCCACCCCGGTGTCTTCGCCGCCGGGGATGTGGCCGCGTTGTCCGATCCGCGGCCCAAGTCCGGCGTCTTCGCGGTGCGCCAGGGGCCGGTGCTCGCGGAGAATCTGCGGCGCGCCGCGACCGGTCGGAGTCTGGTCGGCTACCGGCCGCAACGGCGCTTCCTGGGCCTCATCAGCACCGGCGACCGCTATGCGGTGGCCTCGCGCGGCGGCTGGTCGCTGGAGGGGGCCTGGCTGTGGCGAGCCAAGGACTGGATCGACCGCCGCTTCATGGCGCGCTTCAATGACCTGCCGCGGATGCCGGCGGACCAAGCCGCCCCGGCGCTGGCCGCCGGGCTCGCCGACCAGGCGGCCATCCGCGAGCTGTCCACACTCGCCATGCGCTGCGGCGGCTGTGGCGCCAAGGTCGGCAGCAGCGTGCTGACCAGGGTGATGCAGCGGCTGACGGCCGGGACCCGCGCCGATGTGCTGGTGGGTCTGGACGCGCCGGACGACGCGGCGGTGCTGCTGGTGCCGCCCGGCAAGCTGCTGGTGCAGAGCGTGGACTATTTCCGCGCCTTTCTGGATGACGCCTACCTCTTCGGGCAGATCGCCGCCAATCACGCCCTGGGCGATCTGTTCGCCATGGGCGCCGAGCCCCAGTCGGTGCTCGCCATTGCCACCGTCCCCTATGGCCTGGAACGGGTGGTGGAAGAGACCCTGCACGACCTCATGCGCGGCGCCCTGGCCAGCGTCGGCCCGACCGGCGCCGTGCTGGCCGGCGGGCACTCCAGCGAGGGCGCCGAACTGGCCTTCGGACTCACGGTCAATGGTCTGGTCGATCCCGACACCATCTGGCGCAAGGGCGGTCTCCAACCCGGCGACTGTCTGATCCTCACCAAACCGCTCGGCACCGGCACCCTGTTCGCCGCGGACATGCGCCGCCGGGCCAAGGGACGCTGGATCGACGCCGCGCTCGCGTCCATGGTCCTCTCCAGCCAAGCCGCCGCGGCCTGCCTGGGGCGCCACGGCGTCACCGCCTGTACCGACGTGACCGGCTTTGGGCTCCTGGGCCATCTGGTGGAGATGACCCGCGCCTCCGGCGTGGATGCCGTGCTGGATCTCGCGGCCATCCCGCTGCTGGACGGCGCCGCCCAGACCGTCGCCGCCGGCATCCTCTCGTCACTCCAGCCCCAGAACCTGCGGCTGCGCCGCGCCGTGCGGGACCTGGAGCAAACCGCCCGGCATCCCCTGTTCCCCCTGCTGTTCGACCCCCAGACCGCCGGCGGACTCCTGGCCGGAATCCCGGCCCACCAGGCCACCGCCTGCGTCGCCGAACTGCACGCCCGCGGTTATCCGGCCGCCCGGATCATCGGGCGCATCGAAGCCGCCGGTGTGGCCGCTGAGCCCATCACCGTCAATTGCTGAACCTTTACTGCCCCGTTCCAACTGAATTTGTGCCGCCATTGCGCCGGGAGGCCGGAATCCAGGGCCAGGCAGCATCGTTCGCCCCGTCGGGTCGTTCCAGCAATTCGGAATGGAGGAATCCGGCCAGTGCTTCCGGCACGGGCCGCTCCAACCAGGGGACGACGCCGAGGCAGGGGGCGTCCAGCAGTGCGGCGAGTGTCGCAATATTCTCGTCGCCGGCTTGCAGTTCCGGGTCGATGCCGTTGCCGACCCAGCCGGCCAAGGGGCTGCCCTGGGCGCGGATGCTCTCCGCCGTGAGCAGGGCGTGGTTGAGGCACCCGAGCGTGAGTCCGACGACCAGGATCACCGGCAGCTCCAGGGCCTTGGGGATGTCGTTGACCGACAGGGTGGGACTTAAGGGGACGCGCCAGCCGCCGACGCCCTCCACCACCACCAGATCGCAACCGGCGCTCAGGGCGCGGTAGGCGCCGACGATGGGGTCGAGCGTGATCTCCACGCCGGCTCGGGCCGCGGCGATGTGGGGGGCGATGGGGGGGCCGAAAGCGTAGGGGTTGACCAGGTGATAGGGTGCGGCGGCGCTGCCTTGCGCCAGGAGGCGCAGGGCGTCGGCGTTGCGCGGTCCCTGGGAGCTCGGGTCACAGCCGGAGGCGACTGGTTTCATGCCGAGGACGCGCGCTCCGCGTGTTTGCCAGGCGGCCATCAGGGCCAGGCTGATCTCGGTCTTGCCGCAGTTGGTGTCGGTGCCGGTGACGAAGATTCCGCGCATCAGGTGCCCTGCCGTCCGCCGACCCGACCAATGGCGCTGACCGGGACGGCAATGCCGCCGGCCATGGGTTTCTGCTGGGGTGCCCAGGCGTGTCCGTAGACCACCTCGTAGCTGGCGGGCAGTCGGCCCTCGCGGCGCCGGCTTTCGTAGGCGGATTCGAGTGCCGCCAGACGCCGGGGGCCGGTGAGTCCGCGGGGGCGCTCGGCAGTGGCATTGTGGGCGCCGATGCCTTTCAGGTCCTGCATCAGGTCGCGCAGCCGGGTGTAGGTGACCGTCAGCCGCTCGGTGTCCATTACCGGGTCGGCGAAGCGTGCCCGCACCAGCGCGTCGCCGACATCGTGCATGTCCGCGAAGGGGCTGACGTGCGTATAGCCGTCGATGCTGGACCAGTCGGCGCGCAATTCCTTGAGCGTATCCGGACCGAAGGTGGTGAACATCAGCAGTCCGCCGGGAGCCAGGACACGCAGGCACTCGGTGAAGGCGGCGTCCAGGTCGTTGCACCATTGGAACGTGGTGTTGGACACGATCAGCTCGACGGCCCCGTCGGCGAGCGGCAGGTGTTCGGCGTCGCCGCAGACACACAGCGGGCGGCGCAGCCAACTGCCGCGGCGGCGGGCGTGCAGCAGCATGGGTTGTGCGAAGTCCAGCGCGATCAGCCGTGCCCGGCGGTAGCGGCGGCGCAGTGCATCGAGTGCGTAGCCGGTGCCGGCGCCCAGGTCCAGCACCCGCCGGGGCTCCAGGCGCACATAGTCGAGCCGTTCCAGGAGGCGGTCGGCGATCTCCCGTTGCAGCACGGCGGCGGCGTCGTAGCCGGGCGCGGCCCGCTCGAATGCGCGGCGGGCGCGGTTTTTGTCGATGGGTGGCGGGGTCATGCTCGTGGGGTGTTGTAGAAATGGACTAAGGCGATTTCTTCTCGTTCCCACGCTCCAGCGTGGGAATGCCGTCCGGCCGCTCCAGCGGCCGGTGACGCCACGCGACGCCGGAGCGTCGCGACTTGCTCCCACGCTGGAGCGTGGGAGCCAAATCAATGGATTTGTTTCGCTTATTCGTGAACAGTTCCTGAATCGTCGAGCCCCTCCAGGAATGACTGTATGGCGTCAGCGGTTTCGCGCGGATGGGAGAGGAAGGGGGCATGGGCCGCGCCTTGAATGACTTGGGTGCGCGCCTTGTCGTTCAGTAATTCCACCCGCGCGGCGACGCCTGACGGCACCAGGGTGTCGCGGTCGCCGAAGAGCCACAGGGATGGACAGCGCAGATCCGGCAGGGGGCCGCGCAGGTCTTCGTCGCGCAGCAGGTCGAGTCCGAGCGCCAGGGCGTCCGGGTGGGGCGCCGGGCGCTGGGTCAGTTCATGGCGCAGGGTGCGCAGCACCGCGTGCGCATGGTCGCTCCCGCGGACCTGGGTGACCAGGAAGCGGCTCAGGGTTCCGGCGGGGTCCGCGAGCAGGCCCTCATGGAATTGGGCGAGGGTGGACTCGGGCATGGCCGGCGTCCAGTCCGCGGCGCGGATGAAGCGTGGGGAGGTGGTCATGAGGATGAGCGCGCGCACCCGGGTGGGTGCCCGCAAGGCGGCGGCCAGGGCCACCAGGCCCCCAAGTGACCAGCCGAGCCAGACGGCCCGCGGCGGCGCGGCGGCCAGGCAGGCGTCGGCCCAGCGCCACAGGCATCCGTAGCCCGCCGCCCAGGCGGGCTCGAAGGGGCTTTCGCCGTGGCCGGGGAGCTCGATGCGGTGCTGCACCCGATGGGCGGTGAGGCCCGCGGGCAAGGCGTCCCAAACCGCGGCGTTCATGCCCCAGCCGTGGAGCAGGACCAGTTCGTTGTCCGCGCTGTTGTCCGGGGTATCGAGGGCGCCGATGGCGTCGGCCAGGGTGTTCATGCGGACTCCGCGGGGTGGTTCGATGGGCGTCGCGTGGCGTTCATAGGCGGCTCGTTCTTGTGCTCGGTGGTGGCTGAATCCAGATCGGGCAACACGGCCAGTGCCGTAAGCAGCCGGTCCAGATCCGCATCGGTATGGGCGGCGCTGAGGGTGACGCGCAACCGCGCCGTGCCCGCGGGGACCGTGGGCGGGCGGATCGCGGTCACCAGGATGCCGGCTGCTTCCAGGGTCCGGCTCCAATGGAGGGCGCGGGCGCTGCTGCCGGCCAGGATCGGCTGGATCGGCGTTGGCGAGTCCGCCAGCGGCAGGCCGAGTTGGGCGGCGCCCTGGCGGAAGCGCGCGATCAGCGTGCGCAGCCGTTCACGCCGCCAGTCGTCCCGGCGCGCCAGGGCCAGGCTGACCAGGGTCGCCGCGGCCAGAGCCGGCGGGGTGGCGGTGGTGTAGATATAGGGGCGGGCGCGCTGAATCAGGGTTTCGATCAGGTCGTCGGACCCGGCGACAAAGGCTCCGAAGGTGCCCAGGGCCTTGCCCAAGGTGCCCATCAGGATCGGCACCTGCCGGGCGCCAAGCCCGCAATGGTCGAGGCTGCCGCGTCCCTCGCGGCCCAGCACCCCGAGCCCGTGGGCGTCGTCGACCAGTAGCCAGGCGCCGGTCCGCGCGGCGATTGCTGCCAGATCGGGCAGGGGCGCCAGGTCGCCGTCCATGCTGAAGACGCCGTCGGTGGCCATCAGTCGTATCCGCGCGGTCGGCGCGGCTCGCGCGAGTGCCGCGGCATCGGCGTGGGGGTAGCGGCGCAGGGTGGCGCGGGCGAGCAGGGCGCCATCGAGCAGCGAAGCATGGTTGCGGCGGTCTTCGAAGACCGTGTCGCCGCGTCCGGCCAGTGCGCCGATGACCCCCAGGTTGGCCATGTAGCCAGTGGAGAACAACAGCGCCCGCGGATAGCCGGTGAACTCGGCCAGGGCCTCTTCCAGGGCCTGGTGCGCGGCGCTGTGGCCGTTCACCAGATGGGCGGCGCCGCTGCCGACGCCCCAGCGCGCCGCGCCCTGCTGCAGGGCGGCGATGACCTCCGGGTGATTGGCCAGGCCCAGGTAGTCGTTGCTGCAGAAGGCGAGCATGGGGCGGCCGTCGATGCTCCCCTGGGGTTGCTGGGGGCCGCCCTGGATGCGCCGCTGCCGATAGAGTCCGGCCGCGCGTCGGTGTTCGAGGTCGGCCTTGAGGTCCAATGAGTCTAGATCAGGCAATTGCAGACACCAAGGCGGCGGGACCTCATTTAGTCAGGCCGACGCGTGGCCGTGAGGCCGATGACAGCCGCCCGGTTCCTGGCGTTCCGGTTCCAGTGCTTCGAAGCGCAGGCCCAGGCGCTCGAAGAGCGCGTGATCGCGGTCGGACGCCGCGTTTGGCGTGGTGAGCAGGCGCTCGCCGTAGAAGACCGAGTTGGCGCCGGCGAAATAGCACAGGGCCTGGAGTTCATCGCTCATGGTCGAGCGCCCGGCGGACAGCCGCACATAGGAACCCGGCATCAGACAACGGGCGGCGGCCACGGTGCGGACGAACTCCAGCGGGTCCAGCGGGGCCGTGCCGAAGAGCGGGGTGCCCTCGACCTGAACCAGCAGATTGATCGGGACGGACTCGGGGTGCGCCGGCAGGTTGGCGAGTTGGCGCAGCAGTGACGCGCGGTCGCGCCGCGATTCGCCCATCCCGAGGATGCCGCCGCTGCAGGTCTTCAGGCCCGCGGCGCGCACGTGCTCCAGGGTTTCCAGCCGGTCCTGGTAGGTGCGGGTGCTGATGACCTGACCATAGAACTCGGGAGAGGTGTCCAGATTGTGGTTGTAGTAATCCAGTCCCGCCGCTTTGAGCCGCAGGGCTTGACCGGCGGTCAGCATGCCGAGGGTGACGCAGGTCTCCAGACCCAGGTCATGGACGGCGGCCACCATGGCGGCCACCTGGTCCAGGTGCTTGTCGCTCGGGTGCCGCCAGGCCGCTCCCATGCAGAAGCGGGTGGCGCCCTGGGTTTTGGCGTCCCGCGCCGCGGTCAGCACCGCGTCCAATGGCAGCAGGGGTTCGCGCGGCAGGCCGGTCTCATGGTGCGCGCTCTGGGAGCAGTAACCGCAATCCTCGGGACAGGCGCCGGTCTTAATGCTCAGGAGGGTGCTGATCTGGACCTGGTTGGGCGCGAAACAGGCGCGATGGACCTGCTGCGCCTGGAGCAGCAGGTCGTTGAAGGGGCGGTCGAGCAGCGCCTGGACTTCGTCGAGGGTCCAGTCATGACGGAGTTGGGGATGATCATCGCGAGCGGGCATCTGAATATGGGTCTCTGGTTGGCCGGGTGTCAGGACCGGGGTCGGCGCGGGGTTCGCGGTCGTGACGGTTGCCTAAGGCCCGAGACACCGCCGACGAGCGGGCAGGC
>Ga0247839_1002349_pt1 | contig 28721 bp, 24 predicted proteins | sample LaCruzMarch2015__6_FD_192405 | JGI IMG/M metagenome (GOLD analysis project Ga0247839, IMG submission 192405) | Freshwater microbial communities from meromictic Lake La Cruz, Castile-La Mancha, Spain - LaCruzMarch2015_16m | ecosystem: Environmental > Aquatic > Freshwater > Lake | place: Spain... | reverse complement strand
GCCCTCACGCCGACCCCGAGCACCGACGATGCAACGCGCACCGAGTGGAACGTGCGCGACAGCGACGCTACCTTGATCCTGCACCGGGCCGACCTTGCGGGCGGCACACGGCTCACCATTCAACTCTCCCGGCGCTGGGGCCGCCCACTCCTGCTGCGCAACCTTGACCACCCGGTCGTGGTCGCCGAGCTGGTAGCCTGGCTGCGTATGAATAGCGTGCGGGTGCTCAACTGCGCCGGCCCCCGTGAGTCTGAGCGTCCGGGTATCCAGGCGCAGGCGCAGTCCGTGCTGAGCGCGGTCTTTGGTGCCTGGCAAAATGCGGCGTAGACCCGAACGAAAAGGCACCGAATCGAATCGTGGTCAATTCTGGGGCTGGAAAACGTCATCGAGAGCCTGTGCGTCCAGCACCCGGTCGGTCCAGTATTCGAGGTCCACGTTGTTGGCCTGCTCCAACCGTTGATCCACCCACGCGGGCAACGCGCCGAAACGGCGGCTCAACAGTCGGTGCAACACCTTGGCCTCGCCTTCCTGTCGCCCTTCCTGCCTGCCTTCCTGGCGACCCTGCCGAAGTCCCTGCTGGAGACCCTGCTGCTTCCACTCCTCGATCCAGGTCTTGACCCGTTCGGCTCGCGTGGCCTGCATCTCTTGTAATCGACTGCCGCGAGCTTGACCTCGAGGAAGGCTGTGTAGAGCACATATTTCCTCGATCCTCAGCACTCGCCCTGACCTATACTGCGGCCCAGTTACCAACGACCGCTCAACCCCGGGCCGCCGCAGCTTGCGACCCGGTTTACCAAGGTCCTGTCATGCCAGATCTGAGCCGTATCACCCTCGACCCGGACATTTGCCACGGCAAGCCGTGCGTCCGTCACATGCGCTGGCCGGTGGAAGTCGTCCTCGATCTCGTATCCGCGGGTATGGGGCCGGACGAGATCCTCGCCGATCACCCGGAGTTGGAGCGCGAGGATATCCTTGCCTGTCTGCACTATGCGCGGTTGGTGGTTTCCGGCGAGCCGCTACGGCGAGTCGCCTGATAACGCTTTGCTTGCCTTGTTCGACGAGCATTGGGAAGCGCTGCCAGGCACTTGCAGTAAGCCCTCGCTATGTCGAGCTGGGAAGCGAGGGCGTTGTCGTTTACGAATAGCATCCCCGATGCCTGTTGTCCTGCACAACTGGCCGAGACCTCCCAAGCGGACGCCAAGTCTCAGGCCCCTCAATGTGCTGACTTCCGCCGTCCCGTCGCTCGTTTACCCCCCAGACCCCGCCTACAACCGCTTCTGTGTATTCGCCAAAGCCAACCCCAGGAGCAATGCGATGGCCGCCCCGACCACGGGCACACCCAGTGCCGGCAACGGCACCGGCGCCACGAGCAGCAGCAGCGCCCCGATGACCAGCCACAGCACGACCCGCAACGCCAGATGATGGGTCAGCGGACTGGCAGGCGAAGGAGAACTGCCGGATGCGCCGCCGCAGCCAGCCATCGCCCCATGCAGCAAGCCCCAGAAGACCGAGCAACGGCCACCACGACAGCAACACCGCGAGCCGCTGACACGCCTGGCCGAGGGACAACCAGACCACGGTCAGCCGCCCGGCGAGCCATGCCCAACAGGGACTGTCGGCGAGCTTCGCGAGCCCCGCCCCACCGGTATCGGGACCCGGTAGCAGAATCTGGTCGCTCGCCGCGTGTAGAACTCCATCACGAACAGGATCAAGCCCGAGGCGAGGGTCCACAGCAAGACGCCTTTGCCGTCAAAATGGGTAACGCGCTCGGGATGCATCTGCCTGACGCGGTGTTGACACACATGCAGCTCGTGGACGGCGACCGTGTGATCCTGACTGAATCGCCCGAGGGTGGTTATCGACTCACCCCCTATGATCCGGACTTCCAGAAGCAGATGTCAGTGGCCGAAGACGGCATGCGCCGCTATCGCAACACACTCAAGACGCTGGCTGAATGACGGAGCCGATCTGGATCAGGAACTTGGCGATTATAGCCTTCGGACGCGATCACCGGACGTAGGGGCGGGTTTCAAACCCGCCCCTACACGAAGGTCTGTCTGACTATCAGGTGCGAACGCTAGATCTGCTTCTGCAGCTTGATCCTGGACTCGGTACTGCCCCCGCGCCACGCGGATCGGCGCCCGGGCCTTGGTCATAAATCCGGCCAGTGCGCGATCTGCACGGTCGTCGGTCCGCATAGCGGACCCTACGGGTTACGGTGTTGCCGTAGGGTCCGCTGTGCGGACCGTCCACTGTGCGGACCGTCCGCCGCTTTGGCATCCGCGTGATGCGATCGGTATAGCGCCCGACCTTGTCCGCGGATGCACAGGGGCGCAATCCGTAGACGGCACCCGACGGGCGGATGCGCTGTACTCGAAAGGCGGAAGCCGAGGGTGCTGTTGCGATTGGAAGGCGCGTTCCTGTTGCGGTACGCCGTACGGCAGTGAAGACCCGGACCGGCATCAGGTGACCGCCGCGCCACCGGTCGCCGGGTGCTGCATCGGAGCGGCGCCTGGCATCCCGGCGCGGACGAGGGTAAGAGGGTAAAAGTGCCAAGCTATACGGTCCTCGAAAGGCGGAAGCCGAGGAAGTCGTAGCGGTAGGACGGCCAGTCCCTGTTGCGGTACGCCGAGCGGCAGTAGCCGGCGGGGTCGCACCAGGAGCCGCCGCGAATCACCCGGCTGGAGCCCGTCTTGGGGCCACTGGGATTCTCACTGGCAGACTGCTGCACGCCACTGGCGCGCTGCTGGCCGCCACTCGCGGCGCGCTCACTGCTACTGGCGGCTGCTGCGAGCGCGCCAGTGAGTTGCTCGTAATAGCCTGCCGCATTCCAGTCCGCACACCACTCCCAGCAGTTGCCGTGCATATCGTACAACCCCCAGGCGTTGGCCCGTTTCTCACCAACCGGATGGAGCCGACCGTCGGCATTCTCACTGAACCAAGCATCGTCGCCCAACCCGGCCGCATCGTCGCCGCAACACCAGCGGGTCGTAGTCCCGGCACGGCAGGCATATTCCCACTGTGCCTCGCTGGGCAGTGCGTAACGCTCGCCGGTCTGTTCGCTCAGCCACGCGCAGTAGGCGCCGGCGTCGTCCCAGGAGATACCGACCACCGGCAGGTCCAAGGCTTTGCGGCCGACACCGATCTTGGTGTAATGGTCGTTTTTACCGGTCTCCACATGGTACTCGTTGCCCAACTCCAACCATTTCGGCCAGTGCTTGCCGGTCGCCTCGCAGAAGCGCAGGTACTCACCCCAGGTCACCGGGGTGCGTCCCAGGGCAAAGGCATCGAGCCGCACCGGGTGGACCGGCTGCTCGTCGCCACCGCCTTGTTCGTCGCCCATCTGGAAGGTCCCGCCGGGGAGATAGACCATCTCCGGGGCTGCAAGCGCGTGCGTGGCGCCGTTTTGGCCCGCACTCTCCAGCGGATCGCGGAAGACCTCATAGGGCGCGAAGCTGCGCTTCTGCGGTGGTGCTGGGGTTTAAGCACCGACCAGGGTAAGAGGGTAAGAGTGCCAAGGGCCAGTCCTCGAAAGGCGGAAACCGAGGATGCGGTTGCGGATGGACGGCGCGTCCCCGTGGCGGGACGCCGAGCGGCAGTAGTCGGCGGTGAAGCTCCAGGAGCCGCCGCGCATCACCCGGTAGGAGCCCGTCTTGGGGCCACTGGGATTCTCACTGGCGGGCTGCTGCGCGCCACTCGCATCCACTGCAGCAGACTGCGAGTGGGCGCCAGTGGAGCGCGAGTGTGCTGCAGCGATTGGCGAGTGCTGCTGCGCGCCGGCCACGGGCTGCTCGCCACCGTAGGGTCCGCTGTGCGGACCCGGCGCCGTGCGATCGTCACGGTCCCCGGTCCGCGCAGCGGACCCTACGAGGTCGCGGTAGTAGCTCGCGGACCACCAATCCTGACACCACTCCCACACATTACCGTGCATGTCATGCAGGTGCCAGGCGTTGGGGAGCTTCTCTCCGACCGGGTGGGTCTTGCTTCCGGAGTTCGCGGCAAACCAGGCGTAGTCGCCGAGCCGCGACTCCGCGTCGCCGTACGACCAAGGGGTTTGGCTGCCGGCACGGCAGGCATATTCCCATTCGGCCTCGGTGGCGAGGCGGTAGGTCTCGCCGGTCTCTTGGCTCAGCCACGCGCAGTAGGCTTGGGCGTCCTCCCAATTGACGTTGATCGCGGGCCGCTCGCCGCGGCCCCAGCCTTGGTCGCCGGGCGGCTTACGGCCCATCGCCGCACAGAAGCGGTCGTACTCGGCGAAGGTCACCGGGTACTGGCCGATGGAAAAGGCGCCGACCCGCACCGGGTGGGCGGGCTTTTCGTCCGCGTGGGGACTGTCGTCCTGTCCCATGATGAAGGTGCCGCCCGGCAGCCAGACCATCGCCGGGCCTTGGGTCCCGTCACGGAGCGGGTCGCGCAGGTTGGGGATGGGGTCGGGCTTTGGTTCCGGCTCCGGCTCGCGCGGGACAAGGGTAAAAGGGTAAGAGTGTAAAGGGCCAGTCCTCGAAAGGCGGAAACCGAGGTTGAGGTCGCGGCCGGACGGCGCGCCCCCGTCGCGGTGCGCCGAGCGGCAGATGCCGGCGGTGTCGTACCAGGAGCCGCCGCGCATCACCCGGTCGGAGCCCGTCTCGGGGCCACTGGGATCCGTTGCCAGTGGCTGCTCACCGCTGCTCGCATCCACTGCAGCGCCACTCGCCGTAGTGTGAGTGGACTGCGAGGCGCCGTAGGGTCCGCTGCGCGGACCATGCGCCGCGCTCACCTCGGGGGCGTCGGTCCGCACAGCGGACCCTACGAACGACTGGTAGTAGTCGCCCGAGTACCAGTCCCGACACCACTCCCACACGTTACCGTGCAGGTCGTGCAGCCCCCAGGCATTGCCGCGCTTCTCACCGACCGGATGGGTCCCATCATCCGCATTGCGGCTGTACCAGGCGTAGTCCTCCAGTTGCCCTTCATCGTCGCCAAAGCAGTAAAGCCCATCGCTACCCGCCCGGCAGGCATGCTCCCACTGCGCCTCGCTCAGCAGTCCGTAGGTCTGACCGGTCGCCCCGCTCAGCCAGTCGCAATAGGCTTGGGCATCAAGCCAACTGATGCAGACCACGGGGTGGCGGTCGTCCTGCGCGAAATAGGGGTTGCGCCAGCTCGCGTCCTTCTCTTGGTCCCATCCCTCTTTGGTCAGCACACCGGCACCGTCCCCCGGCTCCGCCGCGGTGCGGTAACCAGTCGACTCACAGAACCGCCGAAACTCCCCGACCGTAACCGGATACTTGCCGACCGCATAGTGGCTCAAAGTCACGTCATGGACCGGCCGCACCTCGTCGGCACCGACACCAGCGAGGCTGCCCATGCGGAAGGTGCCGCCGGGCAGCCAGATCATCTCCGGGGCCTCACCCGAGCCATCCGTGAAAGGGTCGCGGAAGTGAACGGGCTCCCGCAAGTTCGCATGGGCCGGCGACCTTGGGGGAAGGTCCGCAGCCGGCGGCGCAGCAGACGCACTGTCGGACGTCACCGCAACCAGCCGCGGCTCGCGCGCCTGACCCAGCGCCGAGCAGAAGGATTGAACGTCGGGATAACGCTCACCGACCTCCCAGGCGATGGCACGGCACAGGACCGGCTTGACCGCGGCGCGGACCGCCAACCGGTCGACGAAGCGGGCGGCGTTGAACAGGGTCTCCTGCAGGGGCGGGTCCGCGCCGAACAGCGCAAAGATGGCGGTCATCCCCAAGCCGTAGACATCGGCACGGGCATCGGCATCCTGTGGCCGAGACAGCAATTCAGGGGCCGCGTAGCCGAAGGTGCCGAGCGCGCCGGTGCGGGTGCCCCGGTCGTATCGCCGGCCCGCACCAGATCGAAGTCGGTGAGCTTGGGCGACCCGGCGGCGTCGAGCACAATGTTGGCCGGCTTGATGTCCCGATGGATGATCCCGCGGGCGTGGGCAAAGGCCAGGGCGGCGCCCACGCTCAGGATCAGGTCCAGCGCCGCCTCGGCCGCCACGCTGCGGCGCAGCACGGCCTGGCGCAGATCCCCGCCGGGGAGACATTCCATGACGAAGAAGTAGTGTCCCTCATCCACCAGGTCGGAGTCGAAGACCTGGACGATGCCCTGGTGGTGCAGCTCCGCCATCTTGCGGGCACCACGGAAAAAGCGTTCCACCCGGCTCTTGTCGTCGCCGTACTGGCCATGCAGGACCTTCAGGGCGACCAGGCGGCGCGCATGCGTATCGAACGCCTTGAAGATCGTCGCGAATCCGCCGTGACCAAGCTTTGCGACGAGCTTGTAACGACCGAGCAGATCATCGCCAACGCGCAACCGCCCGCCTTCGCGGATGCGCCGCTTGAGATCCAGTATCCGCGCCTGGACCGCGCCGGCATCCGCCCCGGCACAGACGAGTCGCACTTCCTCGTCGCGGGCGGCGTCCAGGGCATCCGAGAGGGATTGGGTCTGCAGGTCCGGACACTGGCTGACGGGGCGCACGGCGGTGGCGTCGGGGCTGATCGCAGCGGTGTTTGCGCTTGAAGCCACCGGCACCTTGGTTGGCACGATCGGCGGATCCACCGGGCCTACCGGCGGGTCTGGGGGAGCGCGCGGATGGCCTTGATCATCGTTCCGGCCAGCAGCCCTGGGCGGCCAATCTCGTGATGTTCCGCCGGGACGGTCGCCGGTGATGCCCCAGATCAGCCGATCCAGTGGGGTCAGGTCGCCCGAGTCTGCCCGCGGGCGCAGATCGACCCAGGTACGTTCGGAACGATGCTCAAGGCCCGCGTCCGCCGCGGGCTGGGTGCAGTCGAGGTCCGGATCGCGAGCGGCGATGGCCTCCCGGATGCCGCGCAGGCGCTGTCGTTTCGGATCATCCGTGATCGCGGGCTCCAAACGCGCCAGCACGTCGTAGAGCAGGAGATGGCGGTTCACCAGGCGGCCCTTGCGGATCAGCCAGAAGAGAAAGGCAAGGGAGTCGCCGCCGGGCGGAAAGTCGAGTTCGAGGCCCGCGGGTGCGCACCGCTCGCAATGGACCTTGAGGACGTCGAGGGTCAGGCCCGCGGGGAGCGTCGCGAACAGGTCGGCGAGCACCTGGACGGCATGGCCGTCGAGCGGCTGGCCGGGCAGGTCTTGCCAGACGGGCCTGGGGGCATCGTCCGGCCAGATGGCGTTCAGGTGCTCGATGGAGATGGCGTAACCGGCCTTCCCGTCGCCGTGCTTGTAGCGGGCCACGGCAAAGACGGCGTGCTGAGCCTGACAGATCACCGGCGCGCCGCTGAAGCCGTGGTCGATCAGGGGCGCTTGCGGGTCGAACAGTTGGGGGTCCGCATCGGCGAAACCCACGACCTCCAGCGCCCAGGCGTGCTGGATGGTTCCGGGCTTGCCTGAGAAACGCTTCTTGCGTCCGATCGTCGTCCGCAGCACGTCACACTGGCGATCCTCGCCCTGCGCCACGGCATGCCATCCGGGGATATCCGCCGCCTTGCCGTGCAGGGTGGTCAGATCCCAAGGCCGGGCATCCAGGCGGCCCTTGACCTTGAGGACGGCCAGATCAATGTCGGGGCGCTCCTTGCCGACAATCTGGGCCGGTCTGCCGTCGACCCTGAGCCCGTCCGGCGCGCCGTCCTCGATCACATGGGCACAGGTGACGACCCAGGTGGCGTCGTCCGCGACCTGGACGACGAAGCCTGTCCCGACGGTCTCTTTACTGCCGGACGGCCGGCCGGCAGTGACCTGAACGATCGAGTCCCAGTCGGCCTCGGCCCAGTGTGTCACCAAACGCCCTCCTTGCCGCGCCGCGGGATTCAGCCGACGCTGGGGTCCGGCTTCGGCTCCGGCTTTGGCTCAGGCTTCGGCGCCAGCTTGAGCCGGACCTTGAGGTTGGCGCTGCCTTTCGCCTTGGTGACGAACAGGTTGCCCTCGCCCTCGAAGCCCAGGCCGATCTCGATCTCCGCCTCCCGGACCTCCAGGTCCTAGTTCAACTCCCGCCACACCTCGACCATCGGCTTGGCCACCCGCAGCAGCAGCGGCCGGATGTTCTCGACCGTCACGCCCTTGATCAGCCGCGGTCCGTCGGCCACCTCCTCCCCCTGCGCCGCGGTGGCTTCGACCTCGATCAAGGTACCGTCTTCCAACTCGATCAGTCTGAACGCCATGGCAACGACTCCGCGGGTGTGCGCTGGTGAATCCACGACTGAGGATAACACGGCCGGAAAGGTGGTTGACAGCGGACGGGATACCGGCCGCCCCAGGCAGTGCAGGACCGGAACGCGGTTGGCGACTCCGCCTTGATGCGAGACTTTGCGCAGCAGTTCCACTTTTGGGTGGCTGCCCGCCGACAGCGTGCCGGCAGCGAGGCTGATGGTGGATGCGCTGCGCTTATCCACCCTACAAAACCGGCCCGCTGTAGGGTGGATAAGGCGCGCCGCTCGGTGTCAGGGACCCGGCACGCCGGTCGTGCGCGCCGCATCCACCAGGGGGGCTGCGCGATGCTGCCCAAATTTGGAATTGCTGGACTTTGCGTCAAGCGGTCAAGCCTCCCGATTTGGGAGTTAAAATGTGCGGCAACAACCGAGTGGTGTTCAATGAATGACGATTCAGCCGATACGCAATGACGCGGACTTACGCGCCGCGTTCGAGCGGCTGGAGTCCATTTTCCAAGCAACTCCAGGGACGCCCGAGGCGGATGAGATGGAGGTGCTCGTGACGTTGGTCGAGGCTTACGAGAACCGACATTACCCCATCGGCCTGCCGACCCGGTGGAGGCGATTAAATTCCGCATGGATCAACAAGGTCTGGCGGCGAAAGACCTGGAGCCTTTCAGTAGTCAGGGCTTCCAGCCCTGACGGTGTCAGGCCAGGATGGCCTGACTACGCACCCGGCGAGCCCAAGTGGCCGGAATCTTGATCGAGGCTGTACTCGGCGGCGGTCACATGGCGGTTCTTGACCTCTGTCCCGACGGCCGCGCTCCCCCGTTCGATGTCAATCGGCCAGCAGACCGAAGACCCAGCGGTCCCGCGGCGCATCGAAACCCCGGACGTAGAGTCGCCCCCGGTCACCCAGCCGTGCCAGGACGCGGCCATCGGCGCTGGCCCGCAAGGCAATGCCGTCCGGGTCGATCACCACCGGCGCGCCCACCGCCGCCGCCACATCGGCGGTATAGACCTTGACCTCCAGCGGCGGGTCGTCGAGCAAACAGTAGAGCCGATTGCCTTGCAGACCCATCACGGTCCCGCGTCGGCGTGGCCGCTCGGCCGCGGGGAGATCCAGGTCCGCCCGGAAGAGCGCATCGATGACGGCCCGGTTGAGATCCTTCACCAGCCGTGACTGGAGTTCCCGGGCACGGTTGGCGCCGTCGATGACCCGTTGGCGCAGCGCACGATCCTTGCTCGCACCGCTGAGCGCGGCTCCGGTCTGCTTCTCGATGGTTTCGTGGTGCAGGAAAATGCCCACGATCTCCCGCATGGGGGCGGTGAAGCGGCCATAGACTTCGGCCCCCACCCCCGCATGGGGCGCCGGCTCGGCCGAGTAGGTGGCGCGCAGGTTGGTGATCACCGCCTGCCGGTTCACCACCTGGGCCAGCCGCCCCGCCTCCCCGTCGACCGGCAGCCCGCGCAGATAGTCGGCCAGGCTCTGACCGGCTTGCCGCTGCCAGGTCCAGACCGCCGGGTCGAGCTGCCGCAGCGCGACCAGTCCGGCAAGACGCCGCTCCAACGCGGCCAGCGCCGCGGGCGGCGGGGCCGGGTGGACCCGGTAGATCGGCTCGATGGCATCGTCGGCGTTGTCACCCTCCAGGAGGAAGCACGCGCCCTGCGTGTTGCAGAGCACCGAGACTTCTTCATTCCAGCGCTCCACGGGGTTCACCACCGGCCGCACCGGGACCAGTCCTCGGCCGCCCGCGGTCAGGGTCAGATCGACCTCATCGCGCCGATAGCGCACCACCCCCTCCCGGTCGCGCCGCCGCGCCAGAGTCTCGCCCAGGTCGCGAAAGGCGGCCAAGCTTGCGAGCAATGCAGGCGCGTCCGGGCCGGCGCCGGCATCACCGGCAAGCATCCGCACCACCTGCCCGAACGCCAGCTTGGCGCGGCTGCGGATGCGCGCCCGCACCCAGTCACGCCGACTGACCTGGCCGTCGGCGTCGAGCTCCAGGACCATGACCAGCGCCCGCCGTGCAACCGCGGGGGCGAGCGAGACGATGTCTTCGGACAGCAGCCTGGGGAGCATGGGGATGGTGAGCCCCGGCAGATAGAAGCTCGATGCACGCCGCAGGGCCTCCGCGAACAGGGCGCTGCCCAGGGGCGCGAACCAGGCCGCGTCCGCCAAGGCGTAATGGAGCCGAAAGCCCGTCGCCAACGCTTCGACATGGAGCGCCTGGTCCAGGTCGCGGGTCGCGGGACCATCGATGGTGCAGAACGGCAGCCCCGTCAGGTCCGCGAGCAGGGGGTCGTCGATCCCTGGGCGCGCGCGCAGCGCGTCCGCGTCCGCCATGACCCGAGACGGAAACACGGGATTCAGCCCGTGGCGCACGGCCAGGGCATAGACCGCGGCCAAGGCGCTGCCGGAGGTGGCAAGACGCTCGCGCACCCACGCACCCCGGGAGTCCGTCTCGGCGAGCACATAGTCGCCGTCACCGACCGCCTCGCCCGCGGCCAGCGGCGACCGGCGCGCGGGGGTGGGGTCGAAGCAACGTTCCAACAGCGGTCGGCCCTCGACGTGGATGCCGACGCCCAGAAACAATTCGCGGTCAGACTGGTTCATGGCAACCTCGGCGTGGCCCTCGGGGCGCTTGGTACAGGAAACTCATCGGGGGACTGCCGGAGCGGAATCCGCCGGCCGGTATAAGGCGATCCGGATCAACGAATCGCACGATACCGATAGCCGACATGCTCAGGATCAGGCGCCCAAGTTGGGCCCAACCTCCCCGATATCGGCGAGCCTGAGCCGTCGCCAGTCGCACCGGCCCGCGGATGTTAGCGGCTTCCGAGAAGCGCTACAGAATGGCAGAGTCACGGACGGCGGTGCAACCGTTGGCGCCCGGAATGCGGCCGGGAAACGCGGGACCGTCAAGTCGTGGAGGTCGAGGCTTTAGCAGGTCCGGCGCGCAGGCACCGCTGATTTTCGTTGAGATCTCGGGAATCGCCACCGGCTAAAGCCTCGACCTCCAGTTGCGGACAGGCCGTCGCCGGCCGGAACGATGATCAAGGCCGCTTGCGGATGGCTGGTTTTCCTCTCCGTCCTTACTGTACCCTAATCGGGCCTCTTCCCGGCTGACCTCAACCATGTCCTTGTCTGATTAGGAGTCTGCTATGCGTGTGCCCCTCGATGCTCGATCACTGCTCCTCTGCGTCTGCTTGGTCATCCCTATGATCGGCAGCGCGAAACCACCGAGCCATTGGACCGGCGAGGTGAGAGCACAGACCGTCATCCTCTCAAGTGGTGATGTTGCCGACGTCTACGCCCCCGTCATTCCGCGCAAGTTCAACCAACGGTTCCAGGACGCGTTTCCCCTGGTGGTGGTCCTGCAAGGCGCGCTGGTGGATAAATCGAATTACTCCCGGTTTGGACGGCGGCTCGCGGCAAATGGCTACGTGGTGATCATCCCGAACCACGAACAATTCATACCGGGTTTCGGTGATGCACTGTTTACCGAGGTCAGCGTGTTGACCGAAGCACTGGATCAAATGATTGTCGAGGATGGCGATCCCTCCTCGAACCTGTTCGGAATCGTCGATACCAACCGCTTGGGCGTGGTCGGTCATTCCTTTGGAGGGTCGGTCGCCATCAATGCCGCCGCCGGCGTCTGTGAACCTCCTTTTCTGTGCAAGGATGTCGACGGTGACGATCAGGTCAATGAGATCAGCTTTTTCGATCCCGGCCCACTCAAGGCCGTCGTGGTTTACGGTAGCAATCGCACCGATGTGGACCGGGATACATCGGGGGTCGCCGTCGCATTGCTGCAGGGAACGGTGGACGGTGTCGCCGCCCCGATCAAGGCCGATCAGACCCTGCCGTTGCTGGAGCAGCCCCACGCCTTGATCGCCATCGCCGGAGCGAACCATTACGGGATCTGCAATGAAAACGATCCCGCGGCCGACCCGAATACCCCTACTTTGGATCAGCAGGCGGGGCTCGATCAGATCGTCTCATGGACGGATCAGTGGTTGCGGGCGAACCTGGGCGGCCTGTCGCCGGACTGATAGGGTATGGGTGATCTTATGAACCCCGGCGATCGCGTGATGATCGGTCTGTCGGGCGGGGTGGACTCGGCGGTGGCGGCGCACCGGCTGATTGTGCAGGGATACCGGGTCGAGGCCCTGTTCATGAAGAACTGGGAGGAAGACGACGCACCCGGTTACTGCGCCGCCGCCCAAGACCTGGCCGATGCCGCCGCGGTGGCCGACCGGCTGGGGATCCGGCTGCATACGGTGAACTTCGCCACCGAGTATTGGGACCAGGTGTTCGCGTATTTCCTGGAGGAATACCGGGCGCTGCGCACCCCCAACCCGGACGTGCTGTGCAACCGCGAGATCAAGTTTCGCGCCTTCCTGGATCACGCCCTGGGGCTCGGCGCCGACCGGATCGCCACCGGTCACTATGCCCGGATCACCCGCGACACGGAGGGCTGCCAACTGCGGCTATGCGCCGATCCGAACAAAGATCAGACCTACTTTCTTTACCTCCTGGACCAGACTCAACTCGCCCGCAGCCTGTTTCCGCTGGCCGATCTCACCAAGCCGGAGGTCCGGGCCATCGCCCGCGAGCTCGGGCTGGCCAATGCCGGAAAGCGCGACAGCACCGGCATTTGTTTCATCGGCGAACGGCGATTTCGCGACTTCCTCGCCCGCTATCTGCCGCGCGCGCCCGGTCCGATCGAGACCCCGGACGGACACCGCCTGGGTGAACACCAGGGCTTGTCCTATTACACCATCGGCCAACGCCAGGGACTCGGCGTCGGCGGGGTGGCGGGCGGCGGCGCGGCGCCCTGGTTCGTCGCGGCCAAGGATCCGGCCCACAACCGCTTGATCCTGGTCCAGGGCGGCGACCACCCACTGCTCCAGTCCCAATCCCTGACCGCCGACCGGCTGCACTGGATCAGCGGGTCGCCACCCGGCCCGCTGCCGTTCCCCTGTCACGCCCGGCTGCGCCATCGCCAGCCGTTGCAGGCCTGCACGCTGACCCAGATCACGGAGCAACGCTGCGAGGTCCGGTTTGCGGAACCCCAGCGGGCGGTGACACCCGGCCAGGCATTGGTCTTCTACCGGGGGGATTGCTGTCTTGGCGGAGCCACGGTGGACCGGGCACAGCCGTAATCGCCTCAAGGCAAAACGGGGCGGTCGCTGGTATCCTGTCACCTTGCAAGCAATCGCCCCAAGGAGCCGAATCCCCCATGGCCCATGACGATCAGGATCGCATCACCGCCCTCGCCGGCATGTTTCAGGCGGTCGCCAGCGTGGTACGCATCGCCCGCACCGGGAGCGCCGACGTCAGCGCCATGGAGCCCTGCATCTATAGTCTGTTCCAAGTCGATGCGGATGACGTGACCGCCGTCTACGGCCCGCCGGGGGCCGTCGCCAATGGGGCGCGTCAGATCGTCGCGCAACTCACCCTCCGGCCCGAGCGCGACCTGGAACTCACCCGTTGTATCGTCTCGGTCCTCAAGCTCGAACGCAGCCTGTCCGCCCGCCCCGACCTGCTCGCGCGCATCGGCCAGGGCATCGAGGCGGCCGCCGAGAAGCGCGAACACTTCCCCTTGCTGCACCCCAATCTGCTCGCCCACTTCGCCGACCTCTACAGCGAAGTACTCAGCCGCCTGTCGCCGCGCATCCTGGTGCGCGGCGTAGCGCTGCACTTACAGAACCCGGACAACCAACACCGCATCCGCGCCCTGCTCCTGGCCGCCGTCCGCTCGGCCCTGCTGTGGCGCCAGATCGGTGGTAACCGGTGGCAGATTCTGTTCGGACGCAAGCGACTGCTCGCCGAGGCCCGCCATTATCTGGATCAGGCGGGCAGCCTCCGGCCGGCCGATCCCGCACCGCGGGATGACGCGAATTGAGCGCCCATGCCTTGCGGTAGAGCGCTGATCAACGCTCGCTTGATCCAACCCGCGGCCGCGATGCTCCGTGACGGACCGCAGCGGACGCCGCTTGCCTCCCAGGATCAACCGAGACGCACGGGTGAGTACCACGCGGCCCCGTGATACACTGATCCCGTTGGAGAATACGCGCGACCTCGCGACCACCCGACGCGCCAAGGCCCACATCCTTTACATCGAAGACCTGCAGAGCGGCCGCGACAGCGACGGCATCAAGGTCGAACACCCCTTCCGCAAACAGCCATGACCACTCCAAGCCGATCCACCGCCAACTTCATCAACGTCGGTGAACGCACCAACGTCACCGGCTCCGCCGTCTTCAAGAAGATGATCCTGAACGGCGACTTCGATGCCGCCCTGGACGTGGCGCGCAACCAGGTGGAGAACGGCGCCCAGATCATCGACATCAATATGGACGAGGCGATGCTGGACTCCAAGGCGGCCATGGTCCGCTTTCTGAACCTGATCGCGGCGGAGCCGGACATCGCCCGCGTGCCGATCATGATCGACTCCTCCAAATGGGAGGTGATCGAGGCCGGGCTCAAGTGTGTCCAGGGCAAGGCCATCGTCAATTCCATCAGCATGAAAGAGGGCGAGGACGTCTTCCGCGAACACGCCCGCAAGTGCCGACGCTATGGCGCGGCGGTCGTCGTGATGGCCTTCGACGAACAGGGTCAGGCCGACACCGAAGAGCGCAAGTTCGCGATCTGTCAGCGCGCCTACCGCATCCTGGTCGACGAGATCGGCTTCCCGCCCGAGGACATCTGCTTCGATCCCAATATCTTTGCGGTCGCCACCGGCATTGACGAACACAACAACTACGCGGTGGATTTCATCGAGGCCACGCGCCGGATCAAGGCCCATCTGCCCCATGCCAAGGTTTCGGGCGGCGTCTCCAACGTGTCCTTTTCGTTCCGCGGCAACAATCCGGTCCGCGAGGCGATCCACTCGGTCTTTCTCTACCATGCCATCCGCGCCGGCATGGACATGGGCATCGTCAACGCCGGCCAACTGGCGGTCTATGACGACCTGCCGGCCGAGCTGCGCGACGCGGTGGAGGATGTGATCCTCAACCGCCGCCCCGACGCCACCGAGCGGCTGACCGATCTGGCCCCCAAGTACAAGGGCGACGGTTCCGGAATCGAGAACAAACAGGATCTGACCTGGCGCGAACAGCCGGTCGAGAAGCGCATCCAGCATGCGCTGATCAAGGGCATCACCGACTTCATCGAGGCCGATACCGAGGAGGCCCGCCAACAGTTGGGCAAACCGATCAATGTCATCGAAGGCCCGCTCATGGCGGCCATGAACGTGGTCGGCGATCTGTTCGGCGAGGGCAAGATGTTCCTGCCGCAGGTCGTGAAATCGGCGCGCGTCATGAAGAAAGCCGTCGCCTATCTCGAACCCTATCTGGAGCAGGAGAAGTGCGAGGGCGACACCCAGGGCCGCATTCTGCTCGCCACGGTCAAGGGCGATGTGCACGACATCGGCAAGAACATCGTCGGCGTCGTCCTCCAGTGCAACAACTATGACGTGATCGACATGGGCGTCATGGTCCCGGCCGACCGCATCCTCGCCAAGGCGCGCGAGGTCAATGCCGACCTCATCGGGCTCTCGGGGCTCATCACCCCCTCGCTCGATGAGATGGTCCATGTTGCGAAGGAGATGCAGCGCCAGGGCTTCACCGTGCCGCTGCTGATCGGCGGCGCCACCACGTCCAAGCTCCACACCGCGGTCAAGATCGAGCCCCAGTACGCGCACCCGGTGGTGCACGTGAAAGATGCCTCGCGCGCCGTCGGCGTGGCCGGCAGCCTGCTCTCCAAGGATCTGAAGCCCAACTACGTGGCAGCCATCCGCGCCGAGTACGAGGAGATCCGCATCCGCCGCGCCGCCCGCGACGAGGCGCGCGACCTGATCCCGCTGGTGCAGGCCCAGGCCAACCGGGTGCCGATCGACTGGGAGCATTACCAGCCGCCCACTCCGGCCGAGCCGGGTATTCAGGTGCTGCGCGACATCCCGCTGGATGAGATCGCCGCCTATATCGACTGGACCTTCTTCTTCCACGCCTGGCAGCTCAAGGGGCGCTTCCCGCAGATTCTGGACGACCCCGAGAAGGGCGAAGAAGCGCGCAAGCTGCACGCCGATGCGCTGGCCATGCTGCACCAGATCGTGACCGAACAATGGCTGTCCGCGCAAGCCGTGATCGGGCTCTTTCCCGCCAACGCGGTCGGCGACGATGTCGTGATCTATACGGATGAGACCCGAAGTGATGAGCGTCTGCGCTTCCACTGTCTGCGCAAACAGGGCAAGCAGCCCCCGGGCCGGCCCAACGAGTGTCTGGCGGACTTCATCGCCCCGGCGGAGATCGGGATTCCGGACTATCTGGGCGGTTTCGCCTGCACCGCGGGCGCGGGAATCGATGCCCATGTCAAACGCTTCGAAGCCGATCACGACGACTATTCGGCCCTGCTGCTGAAAGCGCTCGCCGACCGCCTCGCCGAGGCCTTAGCCGAACTGCTCCATCACCGGATCCGCACCCGTCACTGGCGGTATGCGCAGGACGAGGGTCTCGACACCGCGGCACTGATCGACGAGCAATACCAGGGCATCCGCCCGGCCATCTGCTTCTTGTCCTGTCCCGCCCCCACCGAGAAGGACTTGCTGTGGGAACTGCTGGACGCAGAACGCAATACCGGTATCTGGCTCACCGAGTCCAAGGCCATGGTCCCCACCGCGGCGGTCTCCGGGCTTTATTTCTCCCATCCCGACAGCCGCTATTTTGCCGTCGGCAAGATCAATAAAGACCAGGTGATCGACTATGCCGAACGCAAGGGGATGCCGCTCGCCGAGATAGAGCGCTGGCTGGGACCCAATCTGGCCTATGACATTTAAACCGCGCCCGGCGCGGTATGCGATGCTTTTGGATGGGATCGGCTTGGGCAGACTTGACGATTGCTGGAGCGGGCGCGGTTTAAAGGGTCTCGACCTCAAAGCCGACCACGCCGCGCTGCTCGCGGCTGAATTCGATGCCGATCAGATGGATCGGCTGGCCCGCCGCCCGGTATTTGTCCGCGTAGCCCCGATCCTTGAGCTGTTGCAAGGCCCGCCCAGCGGGTTCGAGTTCGACCACCTTGAACTCGAACAGCCAAATCCGGCCGTTGAATCTCAGCGTCAGATCGACCCGACCCTGGCGGCTGGCGTCCTCCGCCGTCAAGTCCAGGCCGAGCGCGGCCAGGTGGCTGTAGAAGACGCTGGCGTAGTAGCCCTCATAGCGGGCGATGGGATTGCCGGTATGCCAGTGATAGGGAATGGCGGCAAACAGGCTGTCGAGATGGGCGCGCAGGCCGTCGAAATCCGCTGCCAGCAGCAGATCGTAGAGCCGGCTCGTCAGCTCGCTGGCGCGTCCCGGATGGCCGATCAGTGCTTTGATCAAGCTGTCGTTGAGCGCACTCTCGACTTCCAGATTGGGATAACCCAGGGTGTATTCGAGCCGGGCGCCGATCCGCCGCGCGCCGGTGAAGGTGAGATAGCCGGTCTGCCAAAGCAGCGCCTCGGTGGCCAGATGATCCACGTCGAAGGCCGACAGCAGCGCCTCGTCGGCGCGCAGTCGCGCCAGACTGGGGGTGAAAAAGCCGCGCTGCAGGAGCAGATCCACCAGAAAGGTCGGCGTGCCGGTTTCGAACCACCAGGTTCTGAATTCGCGTTCCTGAAACAGTAGTAGCAGATCGAAGGGGTTATACACTGCCGCGCCGGTCCAGTTGTAACCGTTGTACCAGCGGCGGATTTCGTCCCGGTCCAACCCGGGAAGCTCGGGGGCGAAGACGGTGTCGACCTCCTGCTCGGTATAGCCGCACAGGGCCGAATACTCGGCAGACACCGTGATGTCACGCAGATTGTTCAGCCCCGAGAAAATGCTCGCCTTGCTGAACTTGCTCACCCCGGTGATGAACACAAAGCGGACATGAGCGTCGTTGTCCTTGATGACTGAATACAGATTGAGCAGCCCGTCGCGGGTGGCGCGCGCGGTGTCGGGATCGGTGAGATTGTCGAGGATCGGCTTGTCGTATTCGTCGACCAACACCACCGCCCGCTGGCCGGTCGCGGCATGGGCCAGCCGCAGCAGTTCCGCGAAGCAGGCACCACTGCCGGTTTCGGTGCAGCGCAGCCCCAGCGCGGCCTGATTGATGCGCAGTTGTTCCCCGATCTTGTCGTCCAGCTCCGCCCGGCTGTGCACGAGACCGCCGCCGAAGCTGATCCGGATGACCAGATAGCGGGTGGTCCAGTCCCAGTGCGGATGGATCGCGAGACCGCGGAACAGCGCCTCGTTACCGGCGAAGAGTTCCCCCAGGGTATCGAGCAGCAGCGACTTGCCGAAGCGGCGCGGGCGCGACAGAAAATAGTGGGTGCCTTCGTCAGTCAACTGCTGGATGAAGCCGGTCTTATCGACATAGTAATAATCATCCGCGCGGATCTTGGCGAAGGTCTGGATGCCGATCGGCAGTCTGCGGCGGTGCATGGCGGGCCTCGGAAGCAGGGACGCGAGTCGTCGGGGTGCAGGGTAACGGGTTCGCGGAAGCCTGTCATGATTCGGATTTATCCACAGATGTCACAGATGTTCACAGATGAAGAAAAACATCTGTGACATCTGTGGATCAGCGTTCCGAACCAGTCCGTGTCGATCGGGTTCGGGGTTAGCGTGAACGCCTGGCGGGTCCCTTGTGGGAGCGGCCTCCGGCCGCGACGGGGCCTCGCAAACTGCCGCTGGGTCGCAGGTGACCGCGGCCTCGCATCGCGGCCGGAGGCCGCTCCCACGGCGGACGTTCATCGTCCGGGGGGCTTATACACCTGTTAGCGCGGCGTCACCCGAGGTTCCGAGCGCTGAAGGTCCCGTTGGCGGTGGGGCGCTTGGGCGTCAGGGCGATGGCGGTGACCGCGAAGTCGGCGATCGGCTGGGCGAAGACCCGGTAGCCTTTGCCGACCTGGTTGTTGGTCTCATTGAGTTCCGTGGTCTGACACTGGCTGTCGATGAAAGTCCGCAGCGTCTTGTAACCGGCGGTGCCGGCCGGCAGGGTGATCCGCACGGTCTGATTGGCGCCCGCGGGCAGGCTCGTCAGGCTGATGTCGACGTCCCCTGGGGCATCGCAGCTTTGGGTCTGGGGCTGGTTGGCCCAGACGCGCAGGGTGCCTGGGTTGCCGGCCTGGGTGCCCCGATTCTTCAAGGTGATCCAGGCATTGAAGGTGCCGCCGCCGAGCGGGGCGCTCGGGTTCAGGGTGACGTTGGTGACGGTAAAGTCGGCGTCGGGGGTGAGTGATCCCCCGAACCCGACCACCGGCACTGGACTCAGGTGAGTCGTGGTGGTGCCGTCGCCAAGCGGGCCGACGCCCCAGGCCCAGAGGCTGCCGTCGGTCTTGAGGGCCAGGGTGTGATAATAGCCGGCTGACACGGCCGCGACCCCGGTCAGGACCTGGACCGGCGTTGAGCGATCAGTGGTGGTGGGTGCCGTCGCCGAGTTGGCCGGTCCCGTTGTATCCCCAGGCCCAGAGGCTGCCGTCGGGCTTGATGGCCAGGCTGTGATAACCGCCCGCAGCCAGCCGCTGCATCTCCGACGTACCGCCCGTGGTCACCGCCGCCGCCCATGGGGAGCCCAGTAGCGCATCCAGTCCGGCGGCATCGACCCGCAGGGCCAAGCTGGCTGAGTCGGCGCCGCCCTCGACCACCTCATATGACCCGACCGGCAAGGCGAACAGCAGGTCCTGCGCCGTCTGCTCCAGGTCATCCTCCACGACGGGCGCCGCCGCGGCCTGCTCCGATGCGCGCAGGTCGACCCGCACGGTCACCCACCCCGCGGCGGCCACCTGGTCGCGCAGAGCAGCGGCCTGGGTCGCCGCCGCATCGCCGGGCACCGTCAGCCCGGCCGCGGCCTGTCCCAGGGCCAGACTCAGGGTCAGTAGCAAACACGAAAGAACCAGCGCCGCGCGTTGGCCGCGCGGCCCCAAATGGCGTTGGAGCAGTTCGAATAGCATGTGCATTCCCTTTTGATGAGAGTAGTTGAGCCGGTGCGGGCGGACGGTAGCATAGACCCGGATTCGTGTTCAATCGCTTCCGGTTTCGATAACGCCTTGAAGCACCTTGGCGTCTTGGCGCCGTGGCGTGAGACATTCCGGATCTGAACCAGTCGGTGCGGCGGATACGCCCGTTTGAGCGCAATTCGCCACCCGTCCGATCAACCGCGTGGATCTTGGCGAAGGTCTTGTTCAAGATCTCGCGAGGCCCGATCGCGGCCGGAGGCCGCTCCCACGATCGCCGTTGCGGCCAAAGCGATCACTCAGACCCGCCCGACGCTCCACGCTCGCGTGCCGCCCGATCCAGGGCGCGCAGGCGGTCGAGCTTCTCGCGGATCCGGATCTCCAGACCGCGGTCGCTCGGCTGGTAATAGCGCCGTTCGCCCAAGGCTTCGGGAAAATAGGTCTCGCCGGCGGCATAGGCCTCCGGTTCGTCATGCGCATAGCGGTAGGCGTGCCCGTAGCCCAGGCCCTTCATGAGTCGGGTGGGGGCGTTGCGCAAGTGGTTGGGGACCTCCGCTGTCCCGAATTGGCGGGCGTCGGCCAGGGCCGCGTTCCAGGCCAGATAGATGGCATTGCTCTTGGCCGTGCTGGCCAGATAGACGGCGGCCTGAGCCAGGGCGAGTTCGCCCTCCGGCGAGCCCAACCGCTCCTGGGCATCCCAGGCATTCATGGCCAGCGCCAGGGCTCGCGGGTCGGCATTGCCGATGTCCTCGCAGGCCATGCGCACCAGCCGGCGGGCGATGTAGAGCGGATCGCAGCCGCCGTCGATCATGCGCGCCAGCCAATAGAGTGCGGCATCCGGGGCTGAGCCGCGGATGGATTTGTGCAGGGCCGAGATCTGGTCATGAAAGAGATCGCCGCCCTTGTCGAAACGGCGCACCTGACCCGCTGCCACCGCGGCCACCCCCGCCGCGTCGATGATCCCGCCCTCAGCCAGTTCGGCCGCCAACTCCAGCAGGTTGAGCGCGCGGCGAGCATCGCCATCGGCCGCTTGCGCGAGCAGATTGGCCGCGTCCGCGGGGAGTGTCAGGCCGCTCGAACCCAATCCATTGACCGGGTCTTGCAGCGCACGGGTGACCACGGCGGCAATGGCATTGAGATCCAGCGGCTTGAGCACATAGACACGGGCGCGCGACAACAGGGCGTTGTTGAGTTCGAATGAGGGGTTTTCGGTGGTGGCGCCGATGAACGTGAGGGTACCGTCCTCGACATGGGGCAGAAATGCGTCCTGCTGACCCTTATTGAAGCGGTGCACCTCATCGATGAAAAGCACGGTGGCCCGGCCCTCACTCCGGCGCATCTGCTGCGCCTGCGCCACCGCCTCACGGATGTCCTTGACCCCGGCCAGCACCGCCGAAAGATTGATAAAATGCGCACCCGAGCGCACCGCCGCCAGCCGCGCCAGGGTGGTCTTGCCGGTGCCCGGCGGCCCCCAGAAAATCATTGAATGCAGCCGACCCGAGTCGATCGCCTGGCGCAGCGGCTTGCCGATGCCGAGCAGATGGTCTTGACCGACGAAGCCGTCGAGGTCGTGCGGGCGCATCCGATCGGCTAGGGGTGCGTCAGGCGTCGGCGTGGTCATGCGGTTTGGACCCGCGGTCTCAGTCGAACGACAGGAAGTCCCCGCCGGCCTTTTCGTCGACCTCGAACAGGGCGGCGTCGAGTGACGGGTTGCGCTTGATCTCGGTGAAGTTCAGCCGGGTAGTCTGGCCGAAACTGTCTTCCATGATCATGCTCTCGATCCCCGTGTCGCCGAACCCCAGTTCGATCCGGATCACGTCGGTGTCCGCCGCCTTGGGCGTCAGCTCGACCCACTCGCGGCCGTCGGTACTGTCTATCGGCTTGGCGGTGAAATGCCGGTCGATAGGGTCGTTGTTCGCCAGCAACAGGGCCGGCGTGCCGCGCAGGGCCTTCTCCTCGGACTGGTGCGAGACCTGATCCAGTTCCAGATCGTGTAGATAAACCCGCTTGCCGTCGGCGATGATCACCTGTTTACCGGGGGTTTCGTACTGCCAGCGGAACCGTCCAGGGCGCTGCAGATAGAAAGTGCCCCGCCCTTCCATCATGCGCGTCCGGTCGGCATTGAACGTGAACTGGGCGAAATCCGCCTCCAGGCTGGTCAGCCCCTTGAGGTAGGCGTCCAGGCGCTGCGTTCCCTCGGCGCCGGCCGGCAGCCAGATCAGGCTGAGGATGGCAGTCAGAACGTACGCAATCGGCGCGGAAAGTCCGCGCCGCGCCGCGGTGCGGGGGTGCAAATGACGCATAGGCATTCAATCCTCGTGGACAACAGGGGGGGCCAGCACCTCACGGTTCCCATTCGTCTCCGGGGGACCGACGATGCCGATGCGCTCCATCTCTTCGATCATGCGCGCGGCACGGTTGTAGCCGATCTTGAGGCGGCGTTGTACCCCTGAGATGGAGGCGCGTCGGCTCTCTACAACGATCTGCACCGCCTCATCGAAGAGCGGGTCGCTGTCCTCCACATCACCGCGCGGCTCCGGATCGATCCCCGGCAGCGACTCCTGGGACTCGCGCAGGATATCCTCGATATAGTTCGGCGCGCCCTGAGTCTTGAGGAACTCCACCACGCGGTGCACCTCATGATCATCGACGAAAGCCCCGTGCACCCGCTGCGGGATGTTGCCGCCCGGCGGCAGGTAGAGCATATCGCCATGGCCCAGCAGTTGCTCCGCGCCCATCTGATCCAGCACGGTGCGCGAATCGATCCGGGAACTGACCTGGAAGGAGATACGGGTCGGGATGTTCGCCTTGATCAGGCCGGTCAGCACGTCGACCGAGGGCCGCTGGGTGGCGAGCATCAGGTGGATGCCGGAGGCGCGCGCCTTCTGGGCCAGGCGGGCGATCAATTCTTCCACCTTCTTGCCGACCACCATCATCATATCGGCCAGCTCGTCGATGATGACCACGATATAGGGCAGATGGCCGATGGTGGGCACCGCCATCTCCACCCCCGGATTCTTGGCGAACTCGGCCGCCAGCACGGGGTCGCGCAACGGCTCACCGGCGGCCTCGGCATCCGCGACCTTGCGGTTATAACCGCCGATGTTGCGCACGCCCAGGGCGGCCATCAGCCGATAGCGGCGCTCCATTTCACCAACACACCAGCGCAGGGCATTGGCCGCCTCCTTCATGTCGGTCACCACCGGCGTCAGCAGGTGGGGAATGCCCTCGTAGACCGAGAGTTCCAGCATCTTGGGGTCTACCATGATCAGGCGCACGTCCTCGGGTCCAGCCTTGTAGACCAGGCTCAGGATCATCGCGTTGATGGCGACCGACTTGCCGGAGCCGGTGGTGCCGGCGATCAGGGCATGGGGCATGCGCGCCAGATCGACCGAGACCGGCAGACCGGAGATGTTGTGACCCAGGGCAAGCGTCAGGGGCGATTTGGACTCCAGATAGTCGGTGGAGCCCAGGATTTCGCTCAGAAACACCGTCTCCCGTTTCTCGTTGGGGATCTCGATGCCGATCACCGATTTACCGGGGATGACCTCGACCACCCGCACGCTGATCTTGGACAGCGCGCGCGCGAGATCCTTGGAGAGACCCAGAATCTTGCTGGACTTGGTACCGGGCGCCAACTGCAACTCGAGCAGCGTCACCACCGGTCCGGGGTAGGCGGCCACCACCTCCACCTGCACGCCGAAGTCCTTGAGCCGCACCTCCACCAGACGCGACAGCGCTTCGATCTGCTCATCCGTATACCCCTTGCCGGTCTTGCGCGGCAGGTCCAGCAGGTCGAGCGGAGGGCGGCGGCCCTCCCCGGTCGGCACGGACTCGGACCGGACAACCGGGCACCCGGCAGCCGCCGGAGTGCGTCGCACCGTTTGGACCCGCGGCGCTTCTTTGGGTACCGGCCGCTGGCCCTTGATCAGATCGGTCAGGGTGAGAACCGGCTCAGACGCGGGCTCGGCATCGGGCTCGGACTCCCTGACCGCGGTGGTCGCGGCCTGGGGCACAGCGGCCGCGGCAGGTGCGGGCGCATCCAGCCACTCGGGGTCCCGATCCGCCAAGGACTCCGACGGCGGCTCCGCATCGGCCTCGGGCTGCTGACGCTTGGCCACGCGGGCAACCGCCTCCGATTGGGGCCAGTCCCAGGCCCCCGACGCGTCCGCCGCATCCCGCGTCGGAGCCAGTTCAGCGGCATCGATCAGTTGGAGATCCTTGGGGAGCTCGATCGGCACGGACGCGCCGCGGCGCCTGGCCAAGGCGGACAGCCCACCCGCCGCGCCGGCACCCAACGAGCGCAGCCCCTGCAACAAGCCGTCACCCAGCGACTCGATCAGCGCGAACCAGGAGATCCCCGAAAACAGGGTGAATCCGACCAGGAGCACGCCGGCCAGCAGGACCTCGGTGCCGGCCCCGAAGCGCTCGGCCATGAGACCGCTGACCGCGTGTCCCAGGCCGCCGCCGCTGCCGTTGGGCAGCCCCGTACCCAGCGCGATGAAGTGCATGGTCGCAAAGCCGCAACCCGCGGCCAACGTCAGCAGAAAGCCGATCCAACGCAGGGCCAGCATCCAGGCCCGCGGTGCGCCCTCCTCCTCGCGCCCGCGGAACAACACCCAGGCGCTGAACCCCACCATCAGCGGCACCAGATAGGCAAAATAGCCGAAGAGATACAGACTGACATCGGCGAACCAGGCCCCGGTCCGCCCCCCGGCGTTGCTGATCCGCGTCGTCTCGCCGACGTAGGACCAGCCCGGGTCATCCGGCACGTAGGTCACCAGCGACAACACCAAGTAGAGAGCGACACACATCAGCGTCCACATGGCCCCCTCGCGGAGCGCCCGTTCGACATAATCGCTGAAATTCAACTGTCCGCTACGCGTCGCCTGAGCCATAAGCACCTCCCGGAATCTGAGTCGACAGTATAGCTTTGCCTACCACAGTTAGGGTGATTTCCGGATTGCATCAGAAACCTTCGTGCAAAAAAGACAACATGTGCTATTTTTGCATCTGGCGCTTGGATCGGGACGACCAACCCCAACTGAACACCTGACCTATCATCAGTTATTCGGGTATCGCTCCATGAAAAACATCTATCGAAGCACACTCTCCGCCCTCGTCCTCGCCGCTCCGCTGGCCGCGATCGCACAAACCGATTACCAGACCGACACGCTGCCGCGGTTCGATGACCGCTGGTACATCCTCCCCTTCGCCTCTTACACCTGGGCGGACGAGAATCGGGGCGTCGATGACGGCTTCGGCGGCGGGTTCGCCGTCGGCAAGCCGCTCAACGAACGCCTCAATCTGGAACTGCGGATGACCTACACCGACCTGGCCAGCCAGGACGACGCCGGCGGCGACTTCCGCATCGGCGACCTGGGTGTGGACGGCCTGTTCTTCCTGAGCCGCGGCCGCTTCCAGCCGTTCCTGCTGGCCGGCATCGGCATCATCAACGACGATTTCGAGTGCAATATTTCCGAGGTGAACATCGGTAACTGCAAATCCGGCAGCGGCTTCAGCTTCATGGCCGAGGCCGGTGCCGGCTTCGTGGTGCCGATCACCGAATATGCCTCCTTGCGGGTCGACGGCCGCTACCGCTACGACGATAATGCGGCCCGCCTGATCGACGATGAAGACTTCGGCGACTGGATCGTCACCGCCGGCATCGTGATTCCGCTGGGCAGCCGCGCCAAGCCGGCACCCGTGACCCGGACCTTCGAACTGTCGGCTGACGCCCTGTTCGCCTTCGACAAGGCCACCCTCAAGCCCACCGGCGCGGACCGGCTGAACACCTTTGCCGGCGATCTCAACCAGGTCAATTTCAACGACATCCAGGTGGCCGGCCACACCGACCCGATCGGCTCGGAAGCCTACAACCTGGCCTTGTCCGACCGCCGCGCCAACACCGTCCGCGACCATCTGGTCGGTCAGGGCATTCCCGCGGATAAGATCTCGGCACAAGGCTTCGGCAAGAGCCAACTGAAGGTCACGCCGGCCGACTGCGCCGGTGCCAAGTCCAGAGAGGCGCTGATCGAATGCTATCAACCCAACCGCCGCGTTGAAGTGACGGTCGAGGGCATGGTCGAGAAGTAATCCGCCGGGCGGGCAGCCGCGTCTTGAAGGCAGGCCGCGGTTGCCCGCTGACCCGCTCCCGATCAGTGCCCGTCGAGGAACGGATAATCGGTATAGCCGTGTTCATCGCCGCCGTAGAAAGTCGCCTGGTCGGGCGCGTTCAGGGGGACGTCAAGGCGCAGACGCTCCACCAGGTCGGGATTAGCGATGAACAACTTGCCGAACGCGATCAGGTCGGCGTGGTCCGCGGCGCGGGTGGTCAGTGCCAGTTCGCGTGAATAGCCGTTGTTGCCGATGTAAGTGCCCTTGAACAGCGGGCGCAGGGTCGCGAGATGAAAGCGGTGACCGGTCTCGCGCGGGCCGCCGGTGACACCCTCGACGACATCCAGGAACCCGATACCGCGGGCCGAAAGCTCCCGCGTCACATAGGTGAAAAGCGGCTCCGGATCGCTGTCGGCGATGTCGTTCGCCGGCGAGAGCGGCGCGATGCGCACGCCGACACGGTCCTTGTCCCAGACCTCCAGCACCGCGTCGGTCACTTCGAGCAACAACCGGGCACGGTTCTCGATGCTGCCGCCGTAGGCATCCGTGCGCAGATTGGTCTTGTCGCGCAGGAACTGGTCGAGCAGATACCCGTTGGCCGCGTGGATCTCGACCCCGTCGAAGCCGGCCGCTGTGGCATTGCGCGCGGCCTGCCGGTAGTCGGCGATGAGGCCGGGAATCTCCTCGAGCGTCAGCGCCCGCGGCGTCACCATGTCGACCATCCCCCGGCCGGTGAACACCTGCCCCACCGCTTTGACCGCCGAGGGCGCCACCGGAAGCGCGCCGCCCTCCTGCAGCTCGGGATGCGAGATGCGCCCGACATGCCAGAGTTGGCAGAACATCTTGCCGCCCTGATCATGCACGGCCGCGGTCACCTGCCGCCAGCCGGCGATCTGCGCCTCGCTGTAAATGCCGGGCGTCTGAATGTAGCCCTTGCCCTGCGGCGAGATCTGCGAGGCCTCGCTGATGATCAGACCGGCGCTCGCGCGCTGCGCGTAATAGGCCGCCATCAGCGGCGTGGGCACATCGCCGGCACCGGCGCGGCTGCGTGTCAGCGGGGCCATCACGATGCGGTTGGCGAGCCTCAGGCTGCCGAGCTGGTAGGGAGAAAACAGGTCACTGGTGTCGTGGTCGGGCATGGATCGCTCGTATGGAGTGGTGGTGGCGTGCATGGGATTCCATCACGCCGGAAGTGGATGACCAGTATATCGCCTTCGCATCTGATATCCGGACATCGCCTTGGTCGTTGGCCGCATCATCCGGACCCCCGTTGACACGGCGTGAAGCGGGCGTAGACTGAGCGCCGAACCGCACTTACGGCGGTGTATTGGCCGACCTCGAGCAGCCTTCCGGCCAGGCCACTGGACGCACGGGCGGGGCTGCCGCGATCCCCGGACGGGGGATCGCCCTTGATCGAGGCCCCTCTTCCATCCTCGCCGCAGGACGATCGAAACGACCATGAACTCCCCAGCCACCGCACTGAAAGGCCTCGTCGTGATCGCGCTCCTGGCGCTCGCCGCGGGCTGCGCAAGTGATTTTCAGGAAAAAGAGAACCTGGCCGTCGCCGCCGGTTTCAAGGCGATCACCCCCACCAAGCCCGATCAGGTGACACTGCTCTCAACGCTGCCGGCGGATCGGGTCACCCAGGTCGCCTATAACGGCAAGACCTATTACATTCTGCCCGACGTCAAGAACAACCAGGCCTTTATCGGCGGACCCAAGCAGTATCAGAGCTACCAGCAACTGCGTCTGGCCAAACAAATCAGCAACGAAAACCTGGAGGCCGCCGAGATGAATCAGGCGGCCGCGATGAACTGGGGTGCCTGGGGCGGTTGGGGCGGCTTGGGCGGCCCCGGCTGGTATTGAGCCGAGCAGAGCGACCGGAGCGGCCGCACCTCGGGGACAGGGCAGTCCCCGTGGGAGCGGCCTCCGGCCGCGATTGGACCTTGCGGACCATCGCGACATCGGCATTCACCGTGAGACCGAATCGCGGCCGGAGGCCGCTCCCACAGCACTGATGCCCATCAGCTTTTGCGCCGCCGCCGTCCTGAGCCCGCCGCGCGCGTCTCCTCGACCGGCGGCGGCGCCAGCACGAAGTCGATCTTGCGGTCGTCCAGATTGACCGCCGCCACCTGAATCCGCAGCCGGTCGCCCAGACGATAGACGGTGCCGGTGCGCTCGCCGGCCAGCCGGTGACCGATCGGGTCGAAGTGATAATAGTCGTTGTCCAGCGCGGTGATGTGCACCAGACCATCGACATGGATCTCATCGAGCTGAACGAAAATGCCGAAGGAGGTCACGCTGGTGATGAGCCCCTCGAACTGCTCGCCCAGCTTGTCCTGCATGAACTCGCATTTGAGCCAGTCATTGGCGTCGCGGGTTGCCTCATCGGCGCGCCGCTCGGTGCCTGAGCAGTGCTCACCGATCTGCTGAAGATCGGACTTGGCGTAATCCAGATCCGCCGGCGCGCCGCCGTCGAGCAGGTGCTTGATGATGCGGTGGACGATCAGAT
>Ga0247839_1002346_pt1 | contig 28791 bp, 27 predicted proteins | sample LaCruzMarch2015__6_FD_192405 | JGI IMG/M metagenome (GOLD analysis project Ga0247839, IMG submission 192405) | Freshwater microbial communities from meromictic Lake La Cruz, Castile-La Mancha, Spain - LaCruzMarch2015_16m | ecosystem: Environmental > Aquatic > Freshwater > Lake | place: Spain... | reverse complement strand
AAGCTGATACTTACGCCTGAAATACGTACTTTTGAGGCTTGTTATGGAAAATATGAATAAGCCTTTGATTTTGATTACCAATGATGACGGCATCCATGCCCAGGGTTTGCGCAACCTGATTACGGTGATGCGTGAGCTGGGGCGCGTCGTGGTTGTAGCCCCGGATAACCCACAATCAGGCATGGGGCATGCTGTTACTACTGCTTCACCATTACGTGTTAAAAAGATCAGGGAAGAAGCTGGTTACCAGGAGTTTTCCAGCAATGGCACACCGGCTGACACCGTCAAACTCGGACTCAAAGTTGTACTTCAGGAAAAGCCTGACCTCATCGTCTCCGGTATCAACCACGGCTCCAACGCCGGCATCAACATCCTATATTCCGGCACCATGGGGGCTACCCTTGAAGGTGCCATGAGCGACATCCCCTCCATTGGTTATTCTATCCTCGACCATGCCCATGACGCAGATTTCAGCCAGTCACTGCCCTATGTCAGGAAGATCGCGAAACAAGTACTGGAGCATGGACTTCCTCCACATACCTGCCTGAATGTCAACATCCCCGCCGTAGCCTCCGGTCCCATCAAGGGCATCATGGTTTGTCGCATGGGCAAAGGCTATTGGGAAGAACAACTGGAAGAAAGACGGGATCCCCACAACCGCCCCTATTACTGGCTTGCGGGTTCTTTTCAAAGCCTCGACAACGGCACTGATACAGATGAATGGGCTCTGGCAAACAATTTTATCTCAGTGGTGCCTATCCACCTTGACCTGACTTCACACAATACCATTCCACTTTTAAAAGACCTGGAAAATCATGTTTGAGAAATTCGATATCGATTTAACTGCAAGGGGTATGCTTTTGGGGTTTATTGCCCCTTTCGTTTGCTTCACATTATTCTACCTGCTTGTTTTCCTGGTTGGCTTCACTTTCTCGCTGAAAGCCTTTGTCAGCCTTAACAGCCTGGTTCTTTTAGGTATAGCCCCAAATTTCTTGTTGGTGAGACGTTCACTCAGTCGAAAAAAAATGGAACACAATGGCAGGGGCATTCTCATGATGACATTTGTGTATATCATGTTGTTCTTCCTCTCCAGAAACTTATTGCTGGGCATTCATCTGCCCGGACTTATGTATTAATATAAAGCGCTGTCATGAAGTATTATATCATCGCCGGAGAGGCATCAGGGGACCTTCACGCCGCCAATCTCATGAAAGAGATTTTGGCCAGGGACCCTCATGCAGATTTCAGGTTCTGGGGTGGTGACAAAATGCAGGCAGTGGGCGGCACCCTTGTAAAACATTACAGAGAGCTTGCCTTTATGGGCTTCATCGAGGTGGCGGCCAACATCCGCACCATCATGAACAACCTTAACTTTTGTAAAAAAGACATCCTTTCCTACAAACCGGATGTCATGATCCTGGTGGATTATCCTGGTTTCAACCTGAGGATAGCCGAATTTGCTCATCAGCAAGGATTGAAGGTGATTTACTACATCTCTCCCCAGGTCTGGGCCTGGAAAAAATCCAGGATCAAAAAGATCAAACGGGATGTAGATCGTATGTTTGTCATTCTTCCTTTTGAAAAAGATTTCTATGCTGGTTACCACTATAAGGTTGATTTTGTGGGACATCCCCTGCTGGATGCCCTGGAAACCAGCCGCGAAAAAAATGACCTAGCTGCCTTCAAGGCAAAACACCAGCTGGATGATCGTAAAATCATCGCACTCCTACCCGGCAGCCGCAAGCAGGAAATCAGTCGTATCCTGCCGGTGATGCTGAAAGCTGTGGCAGAACTACCTGACTACCAGGCTGTCATTGCAGGATTGGCCGTCAACGACCCACAACTTTATGCTGAATGTGCTGAAGGAAAGACTGTCAAGATCGTCTACAACAGCACCTACGACTTATTACAAAACAGTGTCGCCGCTGCAGTTACTTCCGGCACAGCCTCCCTGGAAGCCGCTCTGCTCGGAATCCCCCAGGTGATCTGCTACAAAGGCAGCGCCATCTCCTTTGCCATTGCACGAAGGATCGTGGATGTGAAGTATATCGGACTGCCCAACCTCATCCTCGACAGAGAGATCGTAACGGAATTGATACAGAACGACCTGACACCGGCCAAATTAAAGCAAAACCTCGAAGCCCTGCTTTCAGATACCGAGGTTAGGAATAGGCTGGAGGAGAATTACAACTTACTCAGAAAAAAACTAGGCGGCCCGGGTGCCTCTGCCAGGACAGCCACACTTCTATTGTCAGACCTGCAGTCTTCTGCCTCAAAATCCGTTGGAAATTAGCAGGATGAGGCAGCTGTCAGGGAAATGCTACACCTTTTGCTTTTTGCTGTTGATGCTGTTGTGGCAAGGCAGTCTGGCAGCAGCCAATATCACACTCAAGGTCAGGCTTTTCACCGGAAAATCGCTGACCCAAATCAGCATCTCTCCTGTAAAAGGTAGTTATTCCCTGAAATCAGGAGGCAAAACCCTGACAGCTTTGCCCTTGAAAAGCAGTTGTATGCTCAGCCTTGAAAACGGGAAAATCAAAGTCACCAAAGGAGAAAAAACGTTTGGATCAGCCACCACCATGACGATAGAACCTGCAAATGGCAGTGCAATCCTCAGGTTGAAGGTCGGGAGTGATGACAGAAGTTATGAAGGTGCATTCAGCCTCAAAATCGTCAATGGTGAAATCCAGCTCATCAACAGGATTGAGCTGGAGAAATATGTTGCCGGCGTCGTAGAATCAGAAGGCGGGGATGCCCGCAATACCGAATTCTACAAACTACAATGCCTTATCACACGGACTTACGCCATGAAAAACATCAGGAAACATGAAGCCGAGGGTTTTCAGTTTTGCGACCAGGTGCATTGCCAGCATTATAAAAACCGTGGCAGGTATATGGAGATACTCGCAGCCAGGGATGCCACACGCGGTAAAGTCATCGTAGATTCGGCCGGCAGGCTCATCAATGCCGCCTTTCATGCAAATAGTGGTGGAGAAACTGTGAGCTCAGAATCAGTTTGGTCATACAAAGAGACTTATCTGAAAGCCATGACAGACACTTTCAGCCTCAGCATGACAAAGACATTATGGGAAAAATCGTACAAGACGACTGACTTTCTCAACATCCTGCAGGAGAAATACGCCTATCCTTCATCAAATCCTGCAATGCGCGACAGTGCGCTTCAGTTCACCCAAAAGAATCGTAAGTATTTCTTTCCCGGCGGCATTTCTTTAAAAACCCTGCGTTCAGACCTTGAGCTTCGTTCAACCTTCTTCAGTATAGAAGAAAAGGGCGACAGTGTCCTCATTCATGGAAAAGGCTTTGGTCATGGCGTCGGCCTAAGCCAGGAAGGGGCATTGCGGATGGCACGCCTGGGTTATACTTGTGATCAGATCCTGGATTACTACTACAGGAATGTCAGCATTAAAAGCCTCACTAACAATATGAAATAGCCGGTACTGTTTTTATTTCCCCTTTTCCTGCATACTTTTCAGACTTGCGACAAAAGACATTACATCATAGATTTTGCTGTACATCATTCCCCTGGCTACGACGACAGGATAGGAAATGGCAATCCCTTCTCCCCCGGACTTTTTGGTGTAGTAGTCAATGATGAGGTTGAAGAATTTCTGGTCTTTGGCAACATCGTACATTTCAAAAATGACGGAAGCCTCCTCAAGCTCCTTTTGCATCTCTTTGCAATGACCACATTCCTCATTACCTAACACAATGACCCTGCTGCTCTGGCTATCCACCGCCTTACCATCAGTCATTTTCTGAATCAGGCTGTAGGCTGACTTCCTAAGCGTGCTGTCAGTTTCAACAATTCTCTGGGCCTGGGTGAATAGAGGTAGAACAAATAGTAATATCAAAAAACACCTATTTCTCATAATTATGACAAGGTTTAACATTTTCAAAACAGAATGCGCTAAGCAAATATGCCGTGATCTTCCTTCACATGGTTCTCAAAGAAAATTCACAGATGGCAATTGACCACAGCCCGCCACTAAAATGTCATAGCCTGATAATTAGCATTTTGCGATTTTGAAGGATTGCTATAATGCAAGTCCTTGAAAAGATTTGTACAGATAGAGAAATAGAAAATATTGGATTTCAAGCCTTCATAGGGCTTGTTGCCATTGCTCTCTTTAAAGTTCTCGTTGTGAAAATTACTCATGTAATACTTGAATTTCAGGTTGGTGCCGTAGGGAAACTGAATGCCCACAAGGAAACCATGTTGTAAAGATTCCTGGCGGTCGCTGAACCAGCCCGTGATCTTTTTCGTTTTGTCACCATCTTCAAAAGTCTTTTCTTTATAATGGAATGGGATTTCGACTTCATATCCGCCATAGATAAAGGTTTTTCCAAGGTTACCGAGTTTCAATCCCACAGGTACAGCAAAGTTGTATGAGCGGAATTTCTTTTTTACTGTGACATAACCACTTGGCACTGAAGGATCTGCCACTTTATAATTGCCATAGATGTAACCTACATTACGGATGGCAAAGCCGGTAAAGAGGCCGACATGCTGACCAAAATCAACATTATACATGGATTGGAAGTTAAAGACTGGCGACCAGCGCACGATAGAATTTTCCTGAACGCCATGGTCTTCAATATTGGCAAAGGAAAAGATCATTTCCCCGCCGGAAGTAAAATAGGTCTTGGTCTGACTGAAACCCGACAATGTCAGGAACATGCACAAAATGAATAAAGTAATACGCGTTTTCATAGTGATGGATTTTGAGTAAAACTAACAATTACCAGGAAGGAATATCGAATGATTGGGACATTATTGCTAATCACCTTTTGTATAGCAGCGCTAAGTTAAAATAAATATTCACCCACTACTGCACTTCTTCAGCTTTTTCAAATATAGAGGAAAACACATGCCTGTCAGGGATTTCAGACAAAAAAAATCAGCCCTGCTATCATAAAAACCGAAATTCGGAGTTTAAATACGCCACCGAAGATTAAAGTACATTTACGCCGGCAAAACAAAACATGATGTTAGCATACGCAATCCAGACTACCAACCTCAACTTTTCCTTCGGCAAGGCAAAAACCCTGGTCGACATCAACCTCCAGGTTCCCCAGGGCAGCATATTCGGCTTCCTGGGCCCGAATGGGGCAGGAAAAACCACAACAATCAAATGTTTGCTGGGACTCCTACACAAGCAGGCTGGCGACATCCGTTTCTTTGGCGAAAACTACGCTGAGAACAGGATTGCGTCACTTTCCCGCATCGGTAGCATGATCGAAGCACCCTCTTTGTATGACCACCTGAATGCCATCCGTAACCTGGAGATCACCATGAAACTCAGGGGTGTCAGGCACAGCAGAATTGCCGAAGTGCTTGAAATCGTAGGGCTTACGCAGGATGCAAAAAAACGCACAAAACAGTATTCGACAGGCATGAAACAAAGGCTCAGCCTGGCCATTGCACTCCTGTCAGAACCTGACCTGCTGATCCTCGACGAACCCATCAACGGACTGGACCCCGGGGGTATCATCGAAATACGGAAACTGCTGATCGACCTCAACCACAACCATGGCTGTACCGTGTTTCTGTCGAGTCACATCCTCACGGAAATAGAAAAGCTCTGCACCCATGCCGGCGTCATCAACAAAGGCAAGATGCTTTTCCAGGGCAAAATGCAGGACCTACTCCTGAGCCAGACCGGAAAAATCAGGCTCCGTGTAGAAAGTGATGACAATAACAAGGCAATAACCCTCCTGAAACCTGACTATACTGTGTCAGAAAACGAACAATCCCTGACCGTGATGCTGAAAGGGAAAGAAGCAATCCCGGCAGTAGTTCGTCTGCTCACTGATGCCGGCTTATCCATCTATGAAATCCATACAGAAGCTTCTGATCTCGAAAGTTCTTTCCTGGAACTGATAAACCCCACTGACTTATGAAGACATTCCTCAGCGACTATGGTAAAACCATCTCTTCCGAACTTCAGAAAAGCCGGCGGACGCTTTCCTTGTGGGTTACTTTTCTCTTTCCGCTTTTCTCTGTCATCCTGGTGGTGTTACCCCTGATCAAAATCGACCTGGGTGATGACAACTTATGGGCACGTTATGTACACAACCTCAGCAACATTGCAGCCTTTTTCCTCCCATTCTTTATCATCGTCCTTGTTGGGTTTTATTGCCACATTGAACACAAATCCAATACCTGGAAACACCTGCTGGTGCAGCCGGTCAGCAAATCTTCAGTCTATTTCGGGAAACTCAGTATGATCCTGATCCTGATGCTGGTGTCCTTCGCCTGCTTTATGTTGTTTGCGGTGATTTCCATTTATGGATTGCATATGTCATCAGCCCGCTATGGCTTCGAGAAATACTATCCTGACTTTGGCCGCCTAGCTTTGCTATTACTGAAAGTGTATGCCTCTGCCAGTGTGATTGTGACTTTTCAATATTGGATCAGCAACCGTTTCCGTAACCTCATCGGTCCGATTATCATCGGCATCAGCCTGATTATTTTGCCTATCGCTGTCCTGGTGGTACTGGGTATGGCCGGACTCCTTGAACAGAAGGACCTGGTGCAGAAGATCTTTGCTTATGACCCCTATTCCTATCCCTTCACCAATATCTTCAACTTCCTGGAGGCCCAGACCAAGCCATTAGAGGTCTTTCCCAGGCTCTCTCAAATCTACCTCGCCATCTCTGTGCTGCTCTGTGGACTCAGCTATTGGGATTTTTTACGCAAAGACGTAAAATAATCCGGGTTTTCTTTCCAGCAAAACGTCTTTTTCCGTCTATATGATAAAGACTAAGTTTGATACCCTGGCACAACATACCCCTCGCAAGGATACTGATTCCCTTTCTGCTTGGCCTGAGCTTAGCCATCAAACTGGAAGCAAGCGCCTGTATCTGGCCCTGGCTGCCATGGTTAATCATTGGTCTTATTCTGATATTCCAGCTGCTTCCGGCAAGGATCATCCCCTTCCGGCGCCGCTGGATACATGGAATCCTCATTGGCATATTGTACATTCTTTGTGGATATCAGCTCATCCTCCTAAAGCCAACTTTTCAATACCCGGATCACTTTTCCTGGCAGATAAAAGATTATCAGACAGCCGATATCATTGTCTGTATCGACAATGAACCCCTCATCAGAAATGGCAACATCCGTGCAGAAGCCCGGGTGTTGAGTATCGACGGCAAATCCTGCTCAGGAAAAATCAGCCTTACCCTTGTCCCGGGCAAATCGATACCAGACTATGGTGAATTGCTAAGGATACGTTGCAATATTCGAAAACCAGATAAGATCAGGAACCCCTATGACTTCGACTATGGTAAATTATTATATAACAAAGGGATATATCACCTGGCTTATGCCAAATCCGGCGACTGGGAAAACCTCGGGGCCTTCAGGGGGAATGTCATTTTATGGGCAGCCAATGTTAGCCGTAACTACCTTGTCAAGATACTAAAGGATAATGGATTAAAGGATGATGAACTGGACATCAGTGCCGCCCTGCTATTGGGTGCCAATGCCAACTTTGATCCTGAATTGCGGCAGATCTATGGAAAAGCCGGGGTAACCCACATTCTCTCGGTCTCCGGCCTACATGTCGGTCTTGTTTTCCTGGTATTCAGCTATTTACTTGCCTTTATCAGGGGAAGTCGTTTTAAAAACCTCCTGAGGGCAGTAATCCTGGTTTTGCTGATCTGGGGCTATGCCTTCCTGACGGGCTTATCACCTGCCGTGCAAAGGTCTGCACTGATGCTCAGCCTCGTCATCCTGGCCCGGGAGATGCAGCGCAAACCACACCTCCTGAATGTCTTATCCGCATCAGCCCTGCTGCTTTTGCTGATCGACCCCTTCCTGATCACCAACCTGGGCTTCCAGCTTTCTTACCTGGCAGTGGCCGGCATCGTAATCCTGGAAAGGCCCATCTATGAACTTGTTGAAATTGAAAACAACACCCTCGACAAAGCCTGGAAACTCTGCAGTGTATCCTTTGCAGCACAAGGCTCAACCTCACCCTTGTCAATCCTGTACTTTCATCATTTCCCACTTTACTTCTTACCTGCCAACCTGATTATCATCCCTTTGTCAAGCCTCATCATGTATTGGGGACTAGGTTCACTGGCCCTGTCATGGATTCCTGTCATAAAAACCGGACTGTTTTTTATGCTTGGGTTTTTAGTGAAGTCGATGACTGCCTTAACAGCCTTTATTGCCTCACTACCTTATGCTGATTCAGGAACTCTTTTACCTGACACTTTTCAAAGCCTGCTACTTTATGTGGTCCTGGTTTCAGTTATAGTGTTTCTTAAATACAAGAACTTCATGTCACTGTGGATATGCATGTTATCAATTTGTTCTTTGTGCATTTCAGGCTTTATAAAACAATACAACCGGCCTACCAAAAGCTATTTGGTAGTCTTTAGTACACCTAAGCAAGGCATGATAAGCCTGGTCAATAAAAACAGCATGCAGAGTGTTTTTTTGAATGATAGCAGTTTGCATGCAGCCATGCCCAAAGAATTAGAAAATATCCAGCTTGCCAGAAACATAGAAACACATACAAGAACGGTGGCTAACAATCAGGAAGGAAGCGCTTATATGTCAACTGACTCGCTCATAACCAATGTAATACATTTTGATGGCAAGGCTTACCTCCTCTTTAACAATAGCAAGACAGACCTGAGCTCAATAGAAAACATCAATGGTATTTTTGCCTTTTGTGATCCCGGCAGTAACACGAAAGCAAATGGCTTCCCCCCTGAACTTTCCTGTGTCGTGGCAGGTCCCGGCATCAGCAAAGCAGGGCTGAGGAAATGGCAAACAATATGTAATCAATTACAAATCAAATTCTTCGACCTAAAAAAAAGAGGTGCTTTCGTTTTATGTTCAGGCTAAGAATGCAAAAAAATGCTATCTTTACCTTTTAAAACTAAGGATGGAAATACTATTACTGTGTTTAGGGCTTTTCGCCGGCTTGCTGGCAGGATGGTTTTTTGCACAATCTAAAGCGGCAAAGGCTGCTGCCGGATCAGCAGAGCAAATCGTTCAGCTTCAAACTGCAATGCAAAAAGAAGTTGTGGAAAGAGAAGCCGACAAACGCGTGCTCCAAAATCAACTGATTCAATCGGTTGAATTAAAAGACAAGGCAGAAAAGGAAGTAGAAAGTTTGCGGCAAGTCAACGAACAGCTGAATGCAGATCTTTCACAAACCCGTGCCCGGGATGAATACCTTCAAAAGAAAATTGAGGAGAACAAAGCAGAACTCGAGAAACTCCAGGCCCGTTTTACCCTGGAATTCGAGAACATCGCCAACCGCCTCCTGAAACAACATAGTGAAGACCTCTCCCTGAGTAGTCAAAAGAATATCAATGAACTACTTAGCCCCTTAAAGGAAAAGCTGGTAAATTTTGAAAACAAGGTTAACCAGGCTTATGACAATGAAATGCGGGAGAAAATCAGCCTGAAGGAGGAGGTAAAAAACCTCATCCGTATGAACCAGCAGATGAGCGAAGAAGCCAATAACCTCACCCGTGCGCTCAAAGGCGACAACAAAAAGATGGGCAACTGGGGCGAAGTTTTACTCGAACGCATCCTGGAGAGATCGGGACTCGAAAAGGAAACGATGTACAAGACCCAGGTCAGTTCTACCTCTGAGGAAGGGAAACGATACCAACCCGACGTCATCATCTATCTTCCTGAAAAGAAACACATTATCATCGATGCAAAAGTGAGTCTTGTTGCGTATGAGCGTTATTCGATGGCAGAGAATGAAGAGGACCGCAAGCAGTTCGCCAAGGAACATTTGCAATCTGTTTATGCACATGTGAAAGGCCTTAGCGCAAAGAACTATCAAAGTACAGACGGAATCAACAGCCCTGATTTTGTCCTTATGTTTATCCCCATCGAAGCCTCCTTCAGCGCAGCATTCAAAGAAGATGCCGACCTCTTCGACGTCGCCTGGAAGAACAAAATCGTGATCGTCAGTCCTTCTACCCTATTGGCAACGCTCAGGACGGTGCAATCGATCTGGAAGCTGGAGAATCAAAACAAGAATGCCCAGGAAATCGCGCGACAGGGAGAAGGCCTGTATGAGAAATTCGTTGGCTTTGTGGAAGACATGCTTAAAATCGGCACTTACCTACAGTCCACCCAGAAATCCTATGACGAAGCCATCGGGAAACTGCATACCGGAAAAGGCAACCTGGTGAACCGTGTGGAAGTCCTCCGCAAACTTGGCCTCAAACCGAATAAAAGCATCCCGGAAAAGCTGCTGGGCAGGGATGAACTTCCACTCATAAATGGAGATACAGAAGCATGAAAAAGCTCTTGCCTTTGCTTTTCGTGATGCTTGTCCTGGCCGGCTGCCGGGTTTCGAGCGAACTCAGCCAGCAGGACCTCAACGCTTTGTATGATCCGGCAACAAGGTTCACAAGCATCGAAGGACAGGCAGTCCACCTTAACGACAGCACAACCTGGCTTCGTTTGTACTTGAAGCTTTCTGACTTCTCGTATGAGAAAACGCGGGCTAAGCCGCTGCCAATGGCACGCATCATGATCCACTATCGCCTGACGGACAACTACGAAACTAACATCATTCTTCACCGGGACTCTGTCTATCTTACTGATTCTATTTATCTTAACCCGGAGAACATTGCCCATCACGACCTCTATTTGCCAATAAAAACACAGGGGGAGTTTCTTTTTTCAGCCAACATTACCGACCTCAACAATAAAAAAGAGGCGAGCTTTTTTCTGGTCATCAACAAAGGTGACATGAATTTCAGAGAAAATTTCAATTTGTCAGATGAGGATGGGCAGCCATTATTTGGCGACAGGATAGCTGAAGAACAGGCATTCAACATCAAAAGCCTTGTCAATGAAGGCCCCCTGCTCTTTGGAAGGTTTTATCAGCGACAATTTCCCATAGCACTGCCACCTTTCGCGATCGACAATACCGAACCATTTGATTATGATGCAGATAGCACCTTTAAACTCGACTATCAAAAGGGGAATTCGGGATTGCTTAAGCTTAACAAGAAAGGCTTTTACCATTTTCAAACAGACACCACCAACAAACACGGCATCACTGTTTTCGTTACAGATCCGGATTTCCCAAGGATAAGCCTTCCTTTGCATGTCCTGGAACCTTTACGGTACATCACCACGACAAGGGAATTTGAACAATTAAGCACTTATCAGAATCCCAAACTGGCAGTGGATAGCTTCTGGCTTGCCCATGCAGGTCTGGAGTCCAGAGCCAAAACCCTGATATCCAAATACTACAACAGAGTGCAGGAGGCCAATACGCTGTTTTCATCCTATCTCGAAGGATGGAAAACCGACAGGGGGATGATCTACATTATCTTTGGCCCGCCTAACCATGTTTTCAGGGCAACAAACATAGAGAACTGGACCTATGGCGAAGTTTCTCGTCCACAATCACTCCGATTCAGCTTCGTGAGGGTCAACAATCCATTTACAAACAATGACTTCAGTCTTATGCGCAACCCCCAGTACAAGGAGTTCTGGTTCAACAGCGTGGAGGTCTGGAGACGATAATACAATACCAATGGCAAAAGAAGCAATGATATATGGCATCCATCCCGTTATGGAAGCGCTCGAAGCCGGGAAAGAAATCGACAAAGTCCTGATTCAGATGGGACTCAGGGTCGAGCATTTCCGTGAATTAATCCACATGCTCGACAGCAGGGAGATCCCCTATCAAACGGTGCCGATTCAGAAGCTTAACAGGGTTACAGGGAAAAACCACCAGGGCATCATCGCCTTTATTTCACCGGTGGAATACATGGACATTGAAAAGCTTTTGCCAATCATCTTCGAAGACGGACAGAATCCTTTTTTGCTCATCCTCGACCGGGTCACCGATGTACGTAATTTCGGAGCCCTGGCCCGGACGGCAGAATGTGCCGGAGTTCATGCCATCATCATCCCTTCCCGTGGTGCTGCGCAAATCAACGAAGATGCCATTAAAACCTCCTCAGGAGCTTTGATGAGCATCCCGGTTTGCCGTTCTGCCAATTTAAAAAACACCCTCAGGTTCCTGCGCGACAGTGGATTGCAAATCATTGCAGCCACAGAAAAGGCCAAATCCGACTATTATGACGTCGACCTCACGGTACCTACAGCCCTGATTATGGGTTCGGAAGAAGATGGCATCAGTGAGGCCTACCTCAAGATGTGCGACAGCCTGGTCCGTATCCCCTTGCTGGGAGAGGTGATGTCGTTGAATGTCAGCGTAGCCGGAGGCGTACTGATGTATGAAGTCGTAAAACAAAGACTGACCCAAGCAGATTAAACCCCATGACGAGGTTCTCCCGCTATTTCCCTGAAGAAAGCTTCCTGGTCATCATCATGCTGCTGGCAACGGTGCTGCGTTTGTGGAATTATGGCGGAGTGTCTTATTCCAATGATGAGCTGAGTGCCATCACCCGTGCGCTTTACCCCAGCTTCAGCGAACTTGTCTCCAAAGGATTTTATGTCGATGGGCATCCGGGTGGGATACAGATCCTGATGTTTTACTGGATCAAAATTGGGGGCACAGGTGCCTGGTGGCTACGGCTGCCTTTTGTTGTGATGAGCATATTGAGCGTATTGGTGGCATACTTCCTTGGCACACGATGGTTTCACAAGTCCACAGGCCTCTTTACCGCTGCCTGCCTGGCATTTCTGCAATACCCACTGCTGTTTGGCAGGATTGCCAGGCCTTATGGTCCGGGATTGCTGTTTACCCTACTGATGGCCTTAGCCTGGACAGCACTTGTATTCCCGCGCAAGCAGATGTCAACAAAACAGGAACGCTACCGTATACTCTGGCTGGGGATTGCCTCGGCAGCAGCCATGTACACCCACTATTTCAGCTTCCTGCTGGTGATCATCGTTGGCTTCTCAGGTTTGTTTTTTGTGAAAGGGAAAAGACTAAAATCCTATGTAGTGGCCTACATTCTCGCCATTGTGGTCTTTATCCCCCACCTCCTTGTCACTCTTAACCACCTAAGCTACAAAGGTGTCGGAGAATGGCTGGGCAAACCCGGCGCAGGCTGGCTGCCTACCTACCTTTTCCATGCTTTTAACAATTCCTGGATCCTCATTAGTCTGATACTTGGTATCGGTGGAATGTCGCTGATTGCGAAGAAATCCAGGATGTCATTCGGCCATTTCCGCACCTTGTGTGTATTCTGGTTCCTGGCGGTCTTCCTGATTGGCTATGTTTATTCTTTGCAGGTCAACCCTGTCCTGCAGGACTCAGTGCTTTTGTTTTGCTTCCCTTTCCTCTTATTTCTCATTTTCAGTTATCTGCCTGACGACTTCAACCTCAACATCAAAATTTCCCTGCTGGTCCTGCTGCTGCTTGGGACCGTCGATACCATTGCCATCCGGAAATTCTATTCCACTTCGCATTTCGGTGATTTCAAAGGCGTTGCACAGAAAATCAGCGATTGGCAATTGCGCTGTGGGGCCGACAAAGTGACCACTACTGTAGTCGCCAACAATCCCTTTTACCTGAATTTCTACCTTAAAGACCTTTCCGGAGAAATCGCTTTTGCCCAAAGTGACAATCGTGGCGGGAAGGACATTAAGGATCTCATCCAAATCCTGAAAGCATCAAAAACCCCGTATTTTATCCATGCCTGGACCAAACCTGAACCCGCTGAAATTCCCGACATCATCCTGAACTATTACCCATATATCCTTGAAAGTCAAAATTATAACGAGCTTTCAGAAGTTACACTTTACGCGAAACAGTGTTTTACCGGTATGTGTAAGCAGGAAGTTGCTGTCAAAGAAGAGAAAAACGGATTTGAAACCAATGACTTATGGGGTAGTGACAAAGCCCTGCTTTCCACCGAAAAGAAACAAGCCGGTAAGTATGCAATAAAACTGGACACCAACATTGAATACGGTCCGACTTTCCACACCAAAGTCAACACATTGGGAATCAAGCTCCCGATAAAAATCAGGTTCGACCTGCAGGCCTTGCGGAGCGACAGCCTTGCTGATGCATCCCTTGTCGTAGCCCTCACCGACAAAGAAGATAAGACCTACGGCTGGTCAGCGACAGATTTCTCTCTTTACCTGGAAACTGCCAAATGGGGGCCAGTCTATTTTACCTACCTGTTATCGGAAGTCCATTCCATGGACGATAAACTAAGTATCTATGTGTGGAAACCCGGAAAAGGGATCGTCTATATTGACAATATGCGGATTCGTTTTTATGGGAAAGAGCAATTGCTAACTACCAAGTCTGGCCGTTGATTGCCAAGGATTCGCTTTGTGAGATTCATTCACAAACGGGATAGCACACAGAGCATACAAACATCACAAAATCTAGCACTTAAGTTAAGTATCTTGACAATTTGAAGTTCGAACTTTCATATGCACGACCTACTGGACCGGACTTTAACTTAATAAATGCATATTGTTTGGTTGAGGTGATACCATATGAACAGGATCAAATTATCGGCAGCAAAACTTATTTGCTGCCGTATTATAGTTGCTGTATCTTTGCATCAATAAAAACTATAGTCATCGCAGATACCAAACTCAATATCGACAACCTTCAATCATTTTTCCAGGGTAAAGGCATCTTTGGGATTAAGGATATTTTGCTGTTTTATCAGGAATCAGAACCAGATATTAAACAGACTACGGTAAACTGGAGGGTATACAATTTAGTTCAGACCGGTATTATAAGTCGGGTAAGCAGAGGTAAATTCTCAATGGGCTACAGCAAAAACTTCATCCCGGAAATAAGGCCGAGTATCAAAACTCTATATAAACGAATTCATAAGCAATTCCCCTACCTTCAGATTTGCCTTTGGAACACTTCCGTTTTCAACGAGTTTATGCTTCATCAACCTGGAAGGTTTTATACCCTTATCGAAGTTGAAAAGGATGCCTTGGAATCTGTTTTTTACTTCCTGAGTGAGAAATATAAAAATGTATTCATTGATCCTTCTGCCGATACGCTTACCCACTATGCTTCAAGGGAATTGGAAACTATAATAGTGAAATCATTAGTAACAGAAGCGCCTGTTCAGAAAGTAGATGGAGTAGTTACTGTTACCCTTGAGAAAATGTTAGTAGACATCTTCAGTGATGATAAAATTTTCACTGCACAGCAAGGACATGAAATGCAAATCATCTTTACTGAATCTATCAACAAATACACGATCCAGGAAAGCCGGATACTTCGCTATGCTGACCGTAAGCGCAAGAAGGAGGCTTTCAGTAAATATCTGGAAAAACAACCTAATTTTCGGCAGCAAATGCAAATTGCTGCCAATTTATAGAATTCAATGATCAGTAAAGAAACCTTAACATCAGCTTGACTTGAAAAGGTATCTAAAGCCAACCGGAGTGCTGATAAAATCTTAATTGAAAAAGTTATCCGTGCCATGTTACTATTGGAAGGCCTGGCAAATTCTGGGTTGCCCTTCATCTTTAAAGGTGGTACAGCATTGATGTTGCTTCTAAATTCTGCCAAACGCTTATCCATTGATATTGATATTATTATCCCTGGAAATCCCGGCAATTTGCTGAATTTCTTGGCTCCCATAATAGAACAACAAGGGTTCAATCGACTGGAAATTCAACACCGCAATACTGAATCAAAAATTAAAAAGGTTCATTACAAATTTTACTATACCCCCATTCATAAGAGTAATAGGGAGGACGATTACATTTTGTTGGATATCCTTTATGAAGCTGATCAATACAAATATATCTCTACCATTGAAATTAGCTCGCGGTTTCTTTCAACCAAAGGCGAAGCAGTTTTTGTAAATATTCCATCGATTGACGATTTGTTGGGCGATAAACTCACTGCTTTTGCACCAGAAACAACCGGTATTCCATACTTCAGGCAAGAGCATTCCCATCGTATCGAAATCATTAAACAGCTTTATGATATTGGAAACTTGTTTGATGTGGCTACTGACCTGGAAACTATAAAAGCCACCTTCATCATGATAGCAACCGCAGAAATTGAATATCGCCAATTAGCAGGAGTCTCCCCCATTGATGTGCTTAAGGATATTTACAATACAGCACTCTGTATTTCCCTTCGTGGAACAGGTGGTAAATGTAATTTTCCGGAGTTGTTAAAAGGGCTTAGTGCCATTAGCCGCTTCGTATTCTCTGAGACTTACCATGTGGAAAAAGCGATACCACACGCGGCCAAAGCAGCCTATCTTTCCCGGTTGATTGCCACCAATCAATCATCATTCGAAAAGTATTCACATCCGGCACAGGTAGCAGAAGCCAAAATAGAAGCCCCACACAACACCAAATTACAAAAACTCAAAAAATCCAGCCCGGAATCCTTCTTTTATTGGTGGAAAGCAACGCAATTGATGTAATTGGAAACATATTCACTCTCGCTTTGTTTTTTCCTCAGAACTAACGCTGGCACCCGAACAGAAAATAACGTTGTCCTTCATCTGTTTACGTCTCCTTTTAAAAAAAATCCTGCATATTGCTATCCTTTCTAAATAGACGATTGCAAATGGAAGTATGAACAAAATTCTTATCGACACTTCAGGTTTGGTCCTTCTTTTTAGTAACTTTAAGATTGAAATTGACCACCAATGATCAGAAGAGAAGAAATATTAGCCTATCTTAAAGAGAATAAAAAGATTTTTCATGATTTATACGGAATCAGAAAAATTGGGCTTTTCGGTTCATTTGCCAGAGACGAACAAACTGAGAATAGCGATCTTGATATTCTTATAGAAATGGAATCAACGACAGAAGATATTTTCGATAAAAGATTGCAGCTGCAAGAACAGCTCATGAAAAGATTTTCCAGAAAAGTGGATATCTGTCATGAGAGAGCAATAAAACCTGCTTTCAGGAATTTAATTTTGAAGGATGCAATTTATGCTTGAAAGAGATAGGGCTATAATCCATATGATGCTCGAAACAATTGAAAAGATCTTTTTATTTACCTCAGACCTAACAGATGTCATTGCATTTGAAAACGATATTGATTTGTCATCCGTGATCGTAAAAACCCCCAAACTTCTCATAGACGCCTAATCCAAACAAAGCAAAATCATACTTGACCGGATCTTTGGCATCTAACAAACGTAAAGCTGCATCAAGTTCTGCCACAGCTTTGGCATCATTCTGTTTTCGCTTCAGTAAACCAAGATCTCTGGCAACATTACCGGAATGAACGTCTAAAGGACATGACAATTTAGACATGGGAATGCTTTTCCATATCCCAAAATCTACACCAGCCTTATCATCGCGGATTAGCCATCTTAGAAACATGTTGATTCTTTTTGCCGCCGAACCGGCAAGAGGATCGGCAAGGTGTTTTAATGTTCGGGCGGACTGAGGTATGGCTATGAACTCCTGTTTCAATTGATGGATTGCAGGCTGCAGGGATTGCGAAGCTTGATTTTCAACAAAAATACCTTCCAACCCATTCATGTTCAGGTATAAATGCTTTAATGCCCCGACAAACACCTTGAAATCATCAGCATTGAAAGTTCTATGGACAAACCCATTAAATTTATCCAAGTGATGGCCTTTGTGGTTGATAATGAAATCGTAAGGCGAATTTCCCATGAGCACCATCATCCCCTTGGCGCTCTTCAGTATGGATTTTCTATTGCCCCAGGATATGATCGCAGTCAAAAATCCCGATATCTCAATGTCTTCCTTATCGCTGAACATATGCGGAATCTGGATCGGATCGAGTTCGATGAATTCCGGGGTGTTGTATTGCTGTACCTTCTCTTCCAGAAAATCCTTTAAAGTCTCAATGTCCATATGCACAGCCCTGTCTATAATTTCAGCAAAATTACCAAAACAACAATGAACTCAACGGAACCTTAAACGAATAGGCCTCGTATGACCCTGTAAAATATGATCTTGCAATTTCAGCCTGTGCGTGTTTGAACAATTCTGATTATTGTATATCTTTGTTGAGAAATCATCAGTAATATGAAAAAGCTCTATTTCCTGTCCTTGTCGATCCTGTTGATCACGGCACTTTCGTGTACAAAAAAGACTGAGGATGCGAAAGTGGAACTGCTGAACAATTTCCAACCCACCACAACGGGATCCTCCTGGACCTATACCGATTATCCTGAAATCAATGTTTACTCTCAGTTTATTACCGGGATTGACTCCACTTTCGGTGGCAAAAAATACAAAGAAGTGATGAATACCAAATCAGGCCTCTCCTGGTTCAGAAAAGAAGGCAGCTCTTATTACACCCTGAATGCCATTGGCAATCAGAAGATTGAGCGTCTTTATCTGAAAGAAGACATGCCTGTTGGAACCGGATGGGAGGTGAAATTCACTTACAATGGGTTTGACAACCGCCTTGCCTATGTTGTCACTGAATTTGATGAGTCTAAAATCGTTTACGGTACCATCTACAAACATTGTATCGTTGTCAGGCTCGACTCTTACATTGATTATGGTGAAGGAGATACGCTTGTGAGCCGGGTATTAAACACCTATGCCAACAATGTCGGACTCGTTTATGTTGAACGGGGCGATCAGGACAAGACCTACCTCAGCGATTTCAAAATCAATTAGCCTGCTGTTGCTGATTGCTATCGGCTTTCTTTACCAATTCAACAAAACCAGCCTTCTCCCGCAAGCTTTTAAAGCTCGTATCGTTTTGCATGCGGCCTGAGTCTTTGAACCCAAGTCTGACTGCCTCCTGCAATGCCTTCATGGCCTCTTTTTCATTTTTCTTTTGCATCCACAGCATTGCAGCAATGTAGGCATGTTCCGCATTTTCAGGATCTATGACCGCATACAATTGGTTGTAACGATCGGCAGCATCCCAGGCTCCTGAACGCAAGGTCTGATTAACAAGTGTATAAGTCGACAAACTTAAAAAGCCCAGCAAACGGCCATACATCATACGTTCCTCATTGGTTGTTGCTGATTTTGAGAGATTTTCCAGTTTAGCAGCTTCCTTTTTCCACCAGGCAGACGTTTTGCTGTACAAGTCGCCGGAATACTGCAATTGGAAATCCTTTTCACTTTGCAAAATCGCCTCTCTCCTGCTCATTGCTTCCTTATACTCGGCTTTCGTTTGCAGGGCAGTAAGATTTTTTGCAAAGGTATCTCCCTGAGGAAATCCCTCCAGGTAATGAATGGCTTTGCGGCAGGTATACTCCTGGGCTAAGGGTTCATTGTCCATCCTGTTCTTCACAAGTTCACGATGAAAATCGGTGGTAAGCCTCGCAAGGAAGTCCTGATCTGTCTCTATCAGCTTGTCTTTCATAGCCTTGACGTCAAGCCAGTCGAAGATCTCAGGGATTCCGCCAAGGGCAGGCCAGGCATGCTTTCCATTGTTTACCAATAGAAAATGTGGAAGCGGTGTCCCATCAAGCTGATCAAACAACAACTTCATTTCCAGAAAATTCATGTCGGACATGCCGGCAACGCCAAGGTAATCGAAGGGCTTCTCAAGGGCTCTGCCAAGCTCAGGAAGTCCGGCAGAACAGCCAACCACGGCGCGTATATCCCGGCGTGTCAAGGCAATTCCACCTGCAATCCGGGCACCACCCGAGAATCCCATGAGATTTATCCGCGTAGTATCCAGGCTGAACCTGATTTTCGCATCCGCCAGCAAGGCATTAAAGACATCAAAGGCATTCTGAAATGGCAATCCATTCCTGGAATCATTGGAGCCAACCAGGATATACCCCCTTCGATCGGCTTCATCCTTGCAGAGATTCACAGGGAATAATCCATTTCCTGAAGGATCAAAAGCAAAAATCACTGGCCAGTTGCGCTTACTATCATATTTTGAAGGCAGGTACAAGGCATAGGTGTATTCAGTGCCGCTACAGCTGAGCTTTTGGTTCACCACCCCAGGCTGTAGGACTTCCTTAATCGGTTCGCCCGAAACAGGCTGAGATTTTCCTTTACAGGAGAATCCAATGACAGTGAAAGCAATTAACAGCAGTATCCAACACAAATGCTTCATCGGGGAAATTTTGAGAGCCTTAAAATTAACAACATTCTGTATTTTCGCACAATACAATTTTAATAAGCATTCTCATGAACCCTATACAAGAAGGCCAGACAATCAATAAGGTCGCCGCCCTATACCTCCTCAAGCTTCAGGCCATTAACCAATACGAGTTCTTTGCCAAACAGGCCCAGAAAGATGGTTACCAGCAAATTTCTGCAATTTTCACTGAGACGCACACCCAAATGCGCAACCATGCCAAGACCTTGTTTCGTTTCCTGGAGGACAGCGAACCTACAGTGAATCTGCAAGTTAAATCACCTGGAATCGGAGATACAACAGAGAATCTGATGGCTGCTGTTGCCAATGAAAAAGACATGCTTACTTTGCTAAAACAATGCGAGGATCTGGCCTGGTCAGAAGAACAGAAAAAGATAGCCACCAAATTAAAGCTATTCTCCCAGATCAGCCAGTTTTACCTCGACCGCTTTGAAAAACTGTTAAAGAATATCGAAGAGGGCAATGTCTTCAAAAAAGAAAAGAAGGTGAAATGGATTTGCCGCAAATGCGGGCTTATCCACGAAAGTGAGCGTGCTTTGCACAACTGCCCCGGCTGCGAGCATCCCCAGGCTTATTTCGAGGTTCTGGCAGAGAATTATTAAGCCAATGCCCAATATTTCAAGCCCTGAAGGAATATCCTTAGCATCCGCGTAATCCGCATTCTCCGTCTTATCCGCGTTCTTTCCGCCTATCAATGATCCCCACAATTCAGAATCACCTGACAACCACCATCTTTTTAGATTCAACATCGATTCCTGAATGCAAACTATAAAAGTATAAGCCGCTATGCAAATCAGAGGCATCAAAATCCACAAAATAGCTTCCTGCCGGCTTTTCTTCATTCACCAAAGTCGCAACTTCTCTGCCAATCATATCATAAACCACAATTGAAACATATTGTCTGTTGCTTAGCTCAAACTGAATTTGGGTCTTTTGGCTGAAAGGATTGGGATAATTCTGATAAAGACTGGCTGGATTTGCAGCAATTGGACTGTAATCTTCTATACCGGCACTTATGTCGTAAGAACTAAAGATAGATCCTAACTGCCCAGTTGTATATGCCCTTGTATTGTTAACAGCATACACTGCTGTGAGAAAAATACCTGCAGGACTCGTTTGAGCTACCCAATTTACCCCTGCATCCGTGGTTTTCAGAATGGTACCAGACCAACCAACAGCATAACCATTGTTAACATCATAAAAATCAACAGAAGTAAGGCTGTTTGTGGTGCCGGAATTCAAGGCAACCCACGTTGATCCACCGTCAATTGATTTCAATATTGTGCCGGCAAACCCGACCGCATAAAAGGTATTCTGATCACTGAAGTCGGTCGACATAAGGTTGACCGTGGTCCCTGAACTAACAAGCGTCCAGGTAATTCCGGCATCCGTCGTTTTGATAATCCTTCCACTGTCACCCACTGCAATCCCATTGTTCAGGTCAGTAAATCTCACAGAGGACAAACCAACAGTCGTATTCGTAAGCTGTTGAGTCCAGGTTTCCCCGCCATCTGTTGATTTGATCAGGACACCGGCTTTCCCGACAGCCCAGCCATTGTTCTGATCATAAAAATAGACCGAGTTTAAGGCAGGAAGCGTAAGACCGGTGATTTTCTGGACCCAGTTTACACCTCCATTTGTGGTCTTGATAACAATCCCCAGGTTACCCACTGCCCATCCCAAATTCTCAGTAACAAAATTGACTGAATAAAGCTGGTTGCCGTTGACCGGCGTCTGTGTAACCCAATTCTGGCCAGCGTTTATCGTCTTGGCAATCAGCCCCGTATACCCTACTGCATAACCTGTCGTGGTCGTTGGAAAGTGAATTCCATACAAAGGATTGCCAATACCAAAGGCCGATTGCACTGTGTAATACAGGTTGGTCCAGTTTAAGCCCCCATCCATGGTTTTGCCCGTAACACCATTGGCACCAATAACGATGCCTTGTGAATCATTGGCAAAACTTACTGAATATAAAGCCATTGTACTGGGGATTGGATTGGTCTGAATGATCCAGGTGAGGCCAGCATCCGTGGTCTTTAAAATCCGGCCTGCTCCTGCAATGTATCCTGTTTGACTATTCACAAAATCCATACAATATAAAACAGCATTGGTACCAGATGTCATCGGGAGCCAACTTGCTCCACCATCCGTTGTTTTGAGGATGGTTCCATAGTCACCCGCGATGTAGCCCGTATCCTGACTGGTAAAAACAATGGATTTCAGTTCCCGTGTTGTGCCCGATGTTTGTGGGGTCCAGCTGAGGCCGGCATCAATGGTTTTCAAAATGACACCACTCATGCCACTGGCGTAGCCAATGAGTGCTGTTGGGAAATAAATGTCATCGAGCCAATAAGCACTGCCGGAAGTTAGTGCTTGCCAGGTGCTTCCTGCGTCGCTTGTCTTCAGTATCGTACCTGCATCGCCAATCGCATATCCGGTATTGGAATCATAGAAGCTAACCGATTCCAGCCATTTGGTGGTACCTGAAGGAACCTGGGTCCAGGTTTGTCCGCCATCCACTGTTTTTACTATGGTACCCAGATAGCCCACAGCACAGCCATGCAAGGTATCGGTAAAGCAAACGTCCTCAAATTTATTGAGGGTCGTCGATATCTGAGTCACCCAACTTTCTCCCCCATCGGTGGAGCGAACTATTGTACCATATTCACCAACAGCGAAATACGTTTGCTGGCCTACAGCACACACTGACCAAAGATTAACTCCCTGAGGCAGTGGATTTTGCCAGAACCATTGATCCTGGGCATAAAGTCCGTTCAAGATCCCTAATTGCAGGCTTAAAAATACGAGTACTGTGTATATCTTTCTCATTTGACAAATGTTACATGATAAACTGCGCCGTTCTGCATGAATAAAATCAATTTTAAAAAATGGCTGAAAGGAGGTGGCTAAAAGTAGGTAAAATGATAATCAACTAGTTCGATATGATCAATACTTACCAAATAATTAACACAATTTCTCCAAAATACTTGGGATCAGCTGCCTGAACAGACAAATAAATCAGAGCTTATGGTCTCATTTTCTTCACCTTAGCAAACAACAATCAAACTCACAGAAAAACAACAAAAGATTATTTATCATTTTTTAGTACTTTGTATTGCATAGTACTAAAATTATGTTGTATCTTTGCCGCATGGAAGTTGAAAAAACAATCGCACAAATGCGGAAAGGGGTATTAGAATATTGCATTCTGAGCCTGCTTTCCCGTCAGGAGGCCTATGCCTCCGACATCATCGACAGGTTTAAAGCCTCCCACCTGATCCTCGTGGAAGGGACTCTGTACCCTCTTCTGACAAGGCTGAAAAATGACGGCCTCCTCTCCTACCGATGGGAGGAATCGCGCTCAGGCCCCCCACGGAAATACTTCCAGATCACGGAGATTGGACAAGCTTATGTCATTGAACTCAACAAAAGCTGGGAAGAACTGGTGGAAGGCGTAAACCAAATAGTAGAAACAAACAATTCAAAATCATAACCATGAAGAAGAACTTTAATGTGAACATCGGTGGGGTCATTTTCCACATCGATGAAGATGCCTTCGAAATGCTGGAGCAATACCAACGCAGTCTTCGTCAACACTTTGACAATACTGAAGGGCGTGAAGAGATCTTAAATGACATAGAAATCCGCTTTGCTGAGATGCTGCAAGCCCGGCTCAGCGAAACGAAACAGGTGATTGCGCTGGATGACATAGAGCACTTGATCGCAGCCATGGGACAACCCAATGAATTCGGGGATGCCGGTGCTACTGAAGCAACCGGAAAAAACGGACGCCAGAAGCGGTTTTACAGAGATTCTGAGAACAAGGTGATTGCGGGTGTTTGCAGTGGCCTGGCTGCCTACTTTCACATCGACCCACTCTGGGTAAGGCTTGCCTTTATCCTGGTAACGCTCTTAGGCTTTGGCATTGGCATCATCGCCTATTTCATCCTTTGGCTGATTGTGCCACAGGCCATGACTACTGCCGAAAAGCTGGAAATGCGGGGAGAGAAAGTCAACATTTCCAACATTGAAAAAACCATACGTGAAGAATTCGGGGATGTAAAAAACCGCATCTCCGACATGAGTCAGGAAGCAAAGGAAGCCTATCTCCGCAATGCTGGTCATGGAAAAAACCTCTTCGAAAAGATATTCGGCTTTGTCATGGACATCCTCAGGTACATCTTCAGGGCCATCGTCGTCCTCTTTGGCGTGTTCTTTCTGGTGATCGGTATCTTTCTGCTCATCGGAATCCTGGTTTCCCTGGTCGATACCGGCAATCTCCTATATGTCTCCTCCTTCGGCATCTCAAGCTTCTCCCTGCCTGTTTTCCTAAGGATATTCCTGGATGGGAAAGATCAAAGCATCGCAGTGGCAGGACTTTTCCTGGTCGTTGGCATCCCCTTGCTGATGTTGATTTATACAGGATCCCGTTTGATTTTCCGCTTTAAAAGCCCTTCCCGCTTTGTCGGAATACCGGCCTTTTCATTGTTTATCGGTGGACTCATCATCACAGGATTTATGGGATTCGGTTTGTTAAAGAGTTTCAACCACAAAGCCATCGACAGCAGATCCTACAAACTGATTCAACCCCAAAACAACACCCTTACCATCAGTGTCAGGGACGACAAAAGACTCAATGAACTGGGCTACGATGAAAACCGATGGGGTATAGGAAACTGGAACATGATTTCCTCAGGCGATACCAACATCTATTTTGGATTGCCAACACTGGAATTCGTCAGATCAGAATCTGACAGTTTCCAACTTAACCTCTATGCCATGGCAAGGGGTGAAGACTATCGCGAGGGAATTGCAAAAGCAAAAAGGGTAATCTACCAATTTTCACAATCGGATACGCTCTTGTTGCTGGATCCCTATTTCTTCCTTCCCAGAGATGAAAAATACCGTGGACAAAAAATCAAACTGGTAGTCCGGATTCCGGTCGGAAAAAGTGTCAATCTGCGAAAAGAAACTTCCATCTTCTTCGAAAACCACCTTGATGAAAATGTTGAGGACATCAGCGGACGAAAATGGATGATGCAGGAAAGTGGATTGAAAGACATGTTAACGCAAAAAATTGAAACAGTGACAGATACACTGGCCCCAAATCCATGAAGAAAAATTAAGCCGAATTTTCAACATTTTCGCTTTCAATCTGTTTAAATATTAGCCTGGCAGGATGTATTCTGTCAGGCTAATTACTTTTATTGGACAAGCGGTCCTCTTAAACATATTGAAATCAATACAAGCATCCTGACAATCATAATGTTTGCACCCTGTCAGGCTTATTCATATATTTACAGACTCAATGGTCTATCTATGAAGATTAAGCAATCATATACTACCAGGCTTGGCATAACCCTCAGCCGGGAAGAAATCCTTGCAGATTACCGCCTTGCGCTGGAATCACGTCAGGCCAGCCTCGCCGGCCGTAAAGAAGTGTTGACAGGTAAGGCTAAGTTTGGCATATTTGGAGATGGCAAGGAGATCCCTCAACTTGCCATGGCGAAGGTATTCAGGAAAGGCGACTGGCGGTCAGGTTACTACCGCGACCAAACCTTTATGATTGCCAGTGGCATGTTCAGCCTCGAAGAATTTTTCGCGCAGTTGTATGGCGATACTGACCAAAGCTTCAATCCTGGTACTGTCGGTCGACTAATGAATAACCACTTCGCTACCCGTAGTCTGGAAGACAATGGCAGTTGGAAGGACCTGGTCCAACAAAAAAACTGTTCAGCAGATGTCTCTCCTACTGCCGGACAAATGCCACGACTATTGGGACTTGCCCTTGCATCCAAAATCTTTCGCAACAATCCTGATCTGAAAAAATATCCTGGTTTCTCAAAGCATGGCGATGAAGTAGCTTTTGGCACCATCGGTGACGCAAGTACTTCCGAAGGTGCTTTCTTTGAGACCTTTAATGCTGCAGGTGTGTTACAGGTGCCCATGGCCATTTCAGTGTGGGACGATGGCTTCGGGATATCAGTACCCATTGCTTGTCAAACCACCAAAAGCAACATCTCTAAAATCCTTAGTGGTTTTGCCACCAATGAGGACGGTAAGGGCTACCAGATCTTTAATGCCAAAGGCTGGGACTACCCCAGCCTGGTTGATGTGTATGCCCAAGGAATAAAAATATGCAGAGAGGAACACTCACCTGTCCTTTTTCACATCAACGAACTGACACAACCCCAGGGACATTCTACTTCAGGGAGCCATGAACGCTACAAATCTGCAGAACGCCTGGAATGGGAAAAAGAAAATGATGGAATCAAAAGGATGCGGGAATGGATACTCGAAAGTAATTTGGCCACTGCGGATGAACTTGACATCATCAGCCGGGAAGCCATCGAACGGGTAAAACAAGCACGACTTACTGCCTGGAACCATTTCCGCAAACCCCTCAACAAAAAGCGTGACGATTTTCTGAAACTTTGCGACATTACTACCTGCAACTGCGCTCAAACAGCCAACATTGACGCCATAAAGCAAGACCTGAAACGGATTGCAGAACCCATTCGCAAAGACATCATTTCTGCCTCAAGCAGGATACTGCGCCTGATTTGCAACTCCTGCAGCAACCCGCTTAACTCTCTAAAAATCAACGTAACAAAATGGCTTGACGAAGAGATGGCAGCGGGATACACCGAGTTCAGCTCTCATCTTTACAGTGAAAGCGACAATTCTGCACTAAAAATTGAAGGTATTGCCCCGACCTATTTACCTGATGCCCCGCTTATCCCGGGTAGAGAAATCCTGCTTGCCAACTATGACAATATTTTCAAAAACAACGACTTAGCATTGATCTTTGGCGAAGATGTCGGAAAAATCGGAGGTGTAAACCAAACCCTCGAAGGTCTTCAGGAGAAATATGGTGACCTCAGAATTACGGATACCGGTATCCGTGAGATTACCATCATAGGCCAGGCTATTGGCATGGCCATGCGGGGCCTGAGACCCATCGCTGAAATTCAGTATTTCGACTATCTTTTGTATGCCTTGCAAGTTGTCAGTGATGACCTGGCTACCTTGCGTTACCGTACACGGGGTGGTCAGAAATCTCCAGTAATCATCAGTACCCGTGGTCACCGACTTGAAGGGATCTGGCATTCCGGCTCCCCGCTGAGTATGGTCATCAACTCCATCCGTGGTGTTCATGTCTGCGTTCCAAGAAACATGACCCAGGCAGCAGGCTTCTACAATACACTTCTGGCAGCTGACGAACCTGCACTGGTGATAGAACCACTCAACGCATACAGGTTGCGTGAAAAAATGCCCCTAAACCCGGGAGAATACTGCGTACCCCTTGGAATCCCTGAAATCATTGAAGAAGGAACTGATGTAACTGTTGTCACTTATGGCAGTTGCGTCAGGATTGCCCAGGATGCTGCCATCCAATTGCGTGATTTCAACATTTCTGTTGAACTCATCGATGTGCAGACCTTACTTCCTTTCGACCGCTTTCATTATATCCTTGAATCATTAAAGAAAACTAACAAAATTCTTTTCTTTGATGAAGATGTCCCCGGTGGAGCTACGGCCTACATGATGCAGAACGTACTTGAGATACAACAAGGATACCAATATCTGGATGCAGCTCCCGTCACTGTCTCCGGAAAAGACCATCGGCCTGCCTATGGTACTGATGGGGATTATTTCTCCAACCCCAATGCAGAAGACGTCTTTGAGGCTGTATATAACATCATGCACGAATTTAACCCAACACTATACCCAAAAATCTTTTAAGAAATTTTTCATGACAATTCACTACGACATACGAATCCAGGGCAAAGTTCAAAAGGTTGGCTTCCGCTTTCATGCCCACCTGGAAGCCACCCGGAACAACCTAAAGGGATTTGTCAGAAACGAATCAGAAGGGGGCGTGTACATCGAAGTTGAAGGTGAAGAAGCCGAATTGAAATCTTTCATCGAGTGGTGCCAGCAAGGTCCGCCCATGGCCATCATCGAAAATGTGGAAGTAAAGAAAGCTGCGCTTATGGAATATGACAGATTTTCCATCCGCCATTAATATTGTTTCCTGTTTTTCATTGCAAAGTCTGAAACAACCATCGCTGCCACTTTCCTGTCGATAGGAAAGTTAAATTCTGAAGGATCCAGACTGTCAATGGCAAGCCAACGGAAACTTTGTGCTCCATCTACAAAGTCAAAATCAAATTTTGAATCTGAAATCTTAATTGCCAATGGCAAGATGGGTGTTATCCTGTAATAGATACTGATCAATTGCTGCTCAGCAGGCAAAGAAATGGTAGGCTGATAATACTCTGTCGTGTAAAAATGCGACAACACCCTAACTTCCTGTCCAAACTCTTCCAGGCATTCACGCAATATACAATCAACAGGACCTTCTCCGAATTCCAATCCCCCACCAGGAAACTTGGTCATACACATGCCAAGCCTGAACTCATCAGTGCAAAGCAGCTGTTGTTGATCATTGATAAGGATACCATAAACCCTGATATTGAACCGCTTTTCCATCGCTATTTTGCTATTGCACGGGTAATCTCTCTCTTCCCGGGAGGACCCGCTAATCCTTCCACCTCAAAACCAGCCGCTTTAAGGCTACGTTTGACCTCGCCTTTCGCACAATAGGTCAACAACAGGCCTCCCTGAACCATGGCCGCGTGCATGTTCTCAAAAACCTCTGTGGTCCACAACTCAGGCTGAATTTCAGGGCTGAATGCATCAAAATAAACTAGCTGGAACTTATGTGGCTGTAGTGAAATATCCTCGATTTTCTCCTGCATCTTCA
>Ga0247839_1002333_pt1 | contig 28891 bp, 22 predicted proteins | sample LaCruzMarch2015__6_FD_192405 | JGI IMG/M metagenome (GOLD analysis project Ga0247839, IMG submission 192405) | Freshwater microbial communities from meromictic Lake La Cruz, Castile-La Mancha, Spain - LaCruzMarch2015_16m | ecosystem: Environmental > Aquatic > Freshwater > Lake | place: Spain... | reverse complement strand
AGGAGAAAACGAGCTCACTGTTTCTTCTAAGTTTCGTCATTCCGGTGAAAACCGGAATCCATTGTCTTTCAATGTTTTTGACCGGAGCTCGTTGGAAGTTTTTTCGTTTCTTCGACGAACATTTTACAAACTTCCAAGCAACTTCAAGCAAATCCCCCCTACCCCCCCTTTTTCAAAGGGCGGGACACGCTTGGGAAACTAATCTTTTCCCCCCGTTGAAAAAGGGGGGCCGGAGGGATTTATCTTTAAAACAAAATTCGGGGATCAAGTTGCTTCCCTTCTCTTCTCGACAATCTGTTTGTCGAGCACACAGCTGGATCCCGGCTTTCGCCGGGATGACGAACATGAAAGGCTTTTTTTAATTCACCCATTGGGTGACTCTTTTTCCTCACCGAATGAGTAATAAAATGAAAGGCTCTCAATGCTTTGCTTTATTTCGATCGGGGTTCAACTTCCGTTTTTAGGTTGATAGGATTTCCATTTTATGATTCATTCGATGGCAAAAAAGGTTCACCCAATGGGTGAATAAAAAAGGGCTCTTCCCGTTTTAGTGTGGGTCAATAACAGCCATTTTCTGACGTAAAAAGCTCTTTGAAAACTTGACAGGTTAAAGACAAGGACGTAAGGTCTTTGGTATGAAAACCAAAACCACGCTTTCCAGTCTTTATAGTTTCCCCGGTTTCCGAGCCTCCAATCAGCTGAAGGGAATCCTTGGGGACCCCCATGCGCGGATCATCACGCTAAGCCGACGTCAAAAAAAACGGTTTGTTCCGCATGCGGAACAGCTCGGACCGGTCGTTACGACACCAAGATCCACCGCGTGCGGGACCAACCATCGGCCGGAACCCGCATTTATCTTGAATTCGAATACTGGCGACTCTATTGTCGCCGTTGTCGGACCGTGAAGCAGGAGACACTGGCCTGGCTGGCGGACTCCGGACGGTTCACCAAACGGTTCGAGCAAGAGATCGGACGACAGTGCCGTCGCCAGTCCATCACAGACGTGGCAAAGGTCCACCACATGCATTGGGACCAGGTCCGACGCATGGAAATGGCTTACATGAAAGATCTCTTGGCCAAACACCCGCCTCCCAAACGGCTTCGGGCCATCGGGATGGACGAAGTATCAATCCGAAAAGGCCACAGCTATGCGATTACGGTGGCCGACCTGGATCGGCAGAGACCGATCTGGATGAGCGAATCGCCGGGTCGCAAAGAGGAGGACCTAGACAAGTTCTTCGTCGAGATCGGTCCTCGGCGCGCCGCCCGGATTCAACTGGCCGTCATGGACATGTGGAAGCCGTTCCGCAATTCGACAAGAGTCCACGCCCCTAACGCACGGATCATGTTCGACAAGTTTCATATCCTCCGGCATCTGGGGGACGCTCTGGATGAGGTCCGACGTCGGGAATACCGGCGCTTGAATGAGAAAGATCGCAAGTTCATCAAAGGCCAGCGATACACACTCTTGTCCAATCGAACCAACCTGGATGAAGACGGTCGACGATCCTTGAAACTACTGCTGAAGGCCAATAAACGATTACACACAGCCTATCTGCTCAAGGAGAGCTTTGGGCAACTCTGGGCTTACCGCTATCCGACCAGCGCTCGGAAAGCCTTTGAGAACTGGAAGGCCCAGCTAAAATGGCAACGACTGGAGCCCTTTGAGAAATTCGCAGCCATGATCGATCGCCATTGGGATGGGATCGTCGCCTACTGTCATCCCGACAACAAGGTATCGCTCGGGTTCATGGAGGGACTCAACAACAAGATTCGGGCCATTCAGCGCAGGGCCTATGGCATCAAAGATCAGAGTTACTTGAAGTTGAAAGTGCTCACGTCGTTCATCAAAGACGACTGAAATTGCTAAAAGGGACCCACACTAATCCGTGAAGACCCTAAAAAAGAATCATAGAAGAAATAGAAAAGTCTTCAGGCAAATCCCCCCTGCCCCCCCTTTGTCACAGGGGGGAACACTCTCGGGAAACGTGCTTTTCCCCCCTTTACGAAGAAAGGGGGGTACGGGGGGATTTGAGAGGTCAACTTCCGTTTTTAGGTTAAATATTTTGTAGTTCAAGGGATCCACATGCTTCAGGCTCAACTGATCGCTTTTGGTGTGGCTTTGGTTTGTTCCTTATCGTTGACACCGGTTTTTATTTGGCTGTCTCATCGGTTTGGGGTTTTGGACCAACCCAACGACCGCAAGGTCCACTCCCGAGCCACCCCCCGCTGGGGAGGGGGGGCCATCGCGTGCGCCGTTCTTCTGGGAGTGGGCACGGCCCTTTTTCAAGCGCCGGCGTTTCACCGACTTCTTAGTTTCAAACACCGTCTCGTGGAAGCGGGCGAAGTGGTGGGGATCCTCAGCATTAAATCTCAACTCATCGGGCTTTTGATGGGGGGCACGGTCTGTGTATTGGTGGGTATGTGGGACGATCGAAAACCTCTCCCTTCTCTTGTCAAATTGCTGGCTCAAGTGATCGCCGCCTACGTCGCCATGATGTATGGAATCCGCATTTCAGGTTTAGCCCTACCCCATTGGGGGGTGGTGCCTTTTCCCCTAGGCTTTTCTCAAATACTCACGTTGTTGTGGTTGTTGGGATTTATGAACACCATCAATCTGGCCGACGGGTTGGATGGGTTGGCCAGTGGAATTGTGGCGATAGCGGCGGGAACTTTTTTATTCGTGGCGATCCTCCAATCGGACGTCCCTTCGGGGTTCCAAGCCCGTCAACTAAAATTGGCTTCAGTTTTAGCCGCCGCCACGGCCGGCGGTGGTTTAGGGTTTTTGGTATACAATTTTTACCCAGCCCGGGTGTTTATGGGGGACGGTGGGGCCCTCTTTTTAGGTTTTATGTTGGGCTCCATCAGCATCATCGGTACTCTTAAATCCAGCGCCGTGATTTCGTTCTTAATCCCCGTTCTGGTGATCGCCTTCCCCGTCACGGATGTGGCCTTTGCCATGATCCGCCGTTACCGCAAAGGACGAGGCCTCATGACCGCCGATCGAGACCACTTTCACCACCGCTTCCTCGCTCTCGGGTGGACCCAACGAGAAGTGGTTCTACTCATCTACGTCATCACCCTCCTCCTCTCCATCACCGCCCTCCTCCTCACCTTCTTCCGCGGGTAAAAATCAACTTTTTTTCTGGTCTTAACAAAACAAAGAGGGGCGGGTGTCTAACGACACCCGCCCCTCTTTCAATACGTTTTATTAAACGACGATTCTAGAAGTCGCCACCACCCATACCGCCCATACCACCCATGCCACCGGGCATGGCGGGAGCTTGTTTCTTTTCGGGGATGTCGGAGACGAGCACTTCCGTGGTGAGGAGCAGACCGGCCACGCTGGCGGCGTTTTGAAGAGCGCACCGCGTGACTTTCACTGGGTCCACCACACCCATTTTCTGGAGATCGCCGTATTCGTTGTTCTCGGCGTTATACCCATAGTTCACGTCCGGGTTGTTACGGACCTTATCCACCACGATGGATGCGTCCACGCCGGCGTTGCTGGCGATGGTCCGGATGGGGTCTTCCAAAACCCGACGGATGATAGCGATCCCCGTCTGTTCGTCTTGGTCCAACCCCTTCAAACCGTCCAACACTTTCTGGGCACGAAGCAAAGCCACGCCCCCACCGGCCACGATGCCTTCTTCCACACCGGCCCGGGTCGCGTGCATGGCGTCTTCCACTTTGTATTTTTTAGCTTTCATTTCGGTTTCCGTTGCGGCCCCCACTTCAATGACCGCCACGCCACCCGAGAGCTTCGCCAAACGCTCTTGGAGTTTTTCCTTGTCGTAGTCCGAGGTGGTGTCTTCGATTTGTTTTTTGATCTGGGCGATACGGCCTTTGATGGCTTTGTCGTCGCCTTGACCGCCCACGATGGTGGTGTTCTCTTTATCCACCACCACACGCGTGGCTCGGCCCAACATGTCAACGGTGGCCTTGTCCAATTTGAACCCTTTTTCTTCGGTGATCACTTGACCACCGGTTAAGACAGCGATGTCTTCCAACATTTCTTTCCGGCGATCGCCGAACCCAGGGGCCTTAACAGCCACGCAACGCAGACGGCCTTGCAGTTTATTGACCACCACCGTGGCGAGAGCTTCCCCGTCCACGTCTTCGGCCACCAACAAGAACGGTTTGCCTTGCTGGAGAATTTTTTCCAGAAGGGGCAACAGATCGTTCATGGCCGAGACTTTTTTGTCGGTGATGATGATAAGAGGATCGTCAATCACGCTCTCCATCCGTTCCGCGTCCGTGACGAAGTAGGGGGAGATGTACCCACGATCGAACTGCATTCCTTCCACCGTGCGAACCGTGGTGGTGGAGGTCTTTCCTTCTTCCACGGTGATCACGCCGTCTTTGCCCACTTTCAGAATGGCGTCGGCAATTTTCTGACCGATTTCCTTGTCCGAAGCGGAGATGGTGGCGATTTGGGTGATTTCTTCCTTCGCCTTACTGTCTATATTGATTTTTTTGGCGTTTTTCTTCAGTTCAGCGACCACAGCGTCAACAGCCTTTTCGATGCCCCGTTTCACGTGCGTGGCGTTGGCACCCGCGGTGATGTTGCGGAACCCTTCGGCCAAAATGCCTTGGGCCAACACAACGGCCGTGGTGGTACCGTCACCGGCGACGTCGTTGGTCTTTGAACTCACTTCCCGCACCAGCTGGGCCCCCATGTTCTCAAAGGGATCTTCCAACTCGATGTCTTTGGCAATGGTCACTCCATCGTTGGTCACCGTGGGGGAACCGAACTTTTTGTCCAGCACCACGTAACGGCCTTTGGGGCCCAACGTGCTCTTCACAGCGTCCGAGAGTTTATCCACCCCGGCTTTTAATGATTTACGTGCGTCGTCTGAATATCGTATTTGTTTGGCCATGGTTTTGTTGTCTCCTTACTTGGCTTCGAGAACGCCAAGGATATCGTCCTGATGCATGATCAGGTAATCCTCGCCGTCCAGCTTTATTTCTGTTCCGGAATATTTACCATAGAGGATCTTGTCCCCGGCTTTCACATCCATGGGGATGAGTTTCCCTTCGTCAGTCGTTTTGCCCTTACCGGCGACAATGATCTCGCCTTCTTGGGGCTTCTCTTTCGCTGTGTCGGGAATAATCAATCCGCCACGCTCTTGTTTGTCTTTATCGAGTGGCTTCACTAAAACTCGATCGCCCAAAGGGCGAATCTTTACTTTGCTCAGAACCGCGTCAGTCATTTTTAGCACCTCCAAGGTGGGACTGCCAATTATTGAATCAATAAAAAACCAACACCAAAGGCTTGTTGGTTAATTTCTCGACGCTTGCAAGGGACAAAACAAGCAATCGAACCTTACGAGTGATAATATACAAAACCTCCGAGAACTTTGTCAACACCAGAAATTCCCCAACAGAGGGAATTTCTATTCACGAGTTAATCCTAACCCGGACGAGCCGGACGAGTGAAGGAGAAGCTTCTAACGGGGTAAATGTTTTCTCGAAATGTTTCATGGTTTCTCCGATCGAACGACTCGTCCGAGTTGCCTTGACCGTTCTCCCGGATCGTCTCTTGTGTCCTTGAAAACTATTTTTTCAAAATAGGGAAAATCCTATTAACGGACAGGCTCTCCAGTCTCTTCGTTCTAAAATCTTTGACGTTTTATCAAAGATTTTAGAACGAAGAGATTAAAAACGGAAGTTAAAACTCGTTTTCTTTAGTTTCGTCATCCCGGCGAAGGCCGGGATCCAGTTATTCTCCTTTACTTGTTTTTTCAGCTGAGATCGTGGCCATCACACGACGGTTGGCCGAACGTCCTTCGGGCGTGTCGTTGGTTTCTATGGGCTGATCCGGTCCAAACCCGATGGCGGTCACACGGAGGGGATCCACTTGAAATTTATAAATCATAAAATTTCTGACGGCGTCGGCCCGGGCTTGCGACAGTCGCTTGTTCAAGGCGGCGGAACCGACATTGTCCGAGTGGCCCTCAATCACCACCGTGGTGCCTGGGAATTTGACCATAAAATCCGCGGCTTTCTTAATTTGACTCTCAAATTCAGGTTGAACAACAGATTTACCCGAAGAGAAAAGAACGTTCAACGTGACCGACACTTTTTCTACAGGGCACCCAGTGGCGTCCACCAAAACGCCCGGCGGGGTGGCCTTGCACTCGTCGTTGGTGTCCCAAACACCGTCTTGATCTCCGTCCAAGGGGCATCCCAGAGCGTCCACGGCAACGCCGGTGGGCGTGTCGGGGCAAACGTCCCGATCATCGGCCACGGTGTCCCCGTCGGCGTCCAAAATCACCTCGGGCTTCGGGGCGGGAGCGACCGTCTCCGTTTTCATCTCTCGGATCGGACGAACCCCACCGCACCGATAAAACCATTGGACCGACAAGAACGTCATGAGGGCGGAAACCGACGGTGTGTATTGCCCGTCCTTAAAACCGTAATGATAAACAGCCCCCACCCCCACGCTAAAATCTTCCCGCAAGAACCGCTCAACACCCACAGAACTTCGCAGAGTAACCACCGTGTGGTTTTTTTCCGCAACACTGACACGACTGGTAAACCCCGGGCCGACCCCCACCGTAAAAAACGGATTCCAAACGTCGGATCCAAACCCTTGATACCAACTGACCGTTAAGGGCTGAAGAACGCTCCGCGAATAGGGGCTTTGGCTTTTTCCTTGGACACTGTCAAAAGCCACCAAAACTTCACCCTTTTCAGAAAAACCCCGACGGAACGACACACCGGAATAAAGAAAAGCCTTGTTGTGGTCGTTCACATGGGACGGGGATAAAAAATCCCCCACACCGAGGGCCCCCCCCACCCCCCAACGGCCTTGGGCGTCTTCCGCTTGAAGGGCGACCGCACCGACCACGGCAAAAAGCAAAGCAATGAATTTTCGCGTCATGGAAGTCTCCGTCTGGGCAATTTTTGGCGGGGGGAACAACAGATTTTCATTTCAAACAATTTAAAAACAACAGATTCCAGTCTTCGCTGGAATGACGAAACGAGGGGAGCTGTTTCTTCGCATTTAGGAGGCCCCCCCTGTGCTTTGGTAGGCCCGATAATCAATCAGGGGAAAAATGTTGTCAACGGACTCAAGATGAGACACAAATCCTTCGTCCAAGCGGTTTTCTTGAATCCGATGGTAAAGATCTAAAAATCGCCCCACATGGTCTTTGGTCCTTTTTTCGGAATACTGGCGAGCGGTCCCCACGGTGATTAAAAACGCCCAGTCGGACGATTGAGCCAACAAAAGTTCCCGGGCGGCTTGGTTCAAATACCGCTTTAACAAGCCTTCGGCGTTTGGGTGGACGTTGGCCAAGCGGATCATCCGTTCCGAAGCAATGTGAAGGTGAGGATAAATCCAATCGTTGGCCGCGTTCAGCCAAACCTCGTGATAGCCCTTATCCCCCCACGAAGACGGTTCCGGCTCGACAATTTGCTGTTCCGGGTGTTTTTGCAAATACTCGATGGGGTGGGTGGTTTTAAACAGACTTTGATCAAAATGGGTTTTACGCAAAAGAGATTCCAAAAAGTCGGGCCCTTCAAACCACCAATGGCCAAAGAGTTCCGCGTCGTAAATAGATGTCACCACCGGCGGGCGATTCATCACGCCTCGCAGATACTCCACTTGTCGTTCCCGGTTAAAAAGAAAGTTACTCGCGTGGCTGGACGCGGTCTCCCGGGCCCGGGCCGGGACATAGGGTTCCTTATTGGCGAGAGACACCCGCCCCGTCACGCGGTGGTATTTGATACCAATGTTGCGCCGAACCCCATCGTCGTGGAGGTAGGGGCGAATGTAATTGTAATCCAAATCGTAACCCACATCCCGATAGAATTCTCGGTAGTTTAAATCCCCGGGATACCCTTGTTCCGCGGACCACACTTGGTGAGCTGTTTCCATATCCCGTCCGAAAAATGCGGTTCCCCCAGGCGAGTAAATCGGGGCGAACACCCCAAACCGTGGGCGAGGCTTTCCAAACAAAACCCCGTGGGAATCTAAGAATGAAAAAGTGATGCCGTTGTTTTTAAGAATTTTGTCCACGCCCGGGGCAAAAGCGCACTCGGGCAACCAAATGCCTCGAGGGGGACGGCCAAAATGTCTTTGATAATCTTGAACCGCCACGGTGATTTGGGCGGATCGTGCTTCGTCGTGAATCATGAGAGGGAGGTACCCGTGCGTGGCCCCGCAAGTGATTATTTCCAACAGTCCAAAATCTTGCAACGCCTTAAAACGAGACAACAACCGTCCCCCGCACGCGTCAAAAATATCCCGCACGCGCTTAAATTTTTCTTGGTACATGGCGGCGGTTTCTTGAAAAGCGGCGGGCAACGTTTTTGTGCGATGAACTTCTTTATCGGCCAGTTCCAGCAATTTTTCCAAACGGGCCCGGTAGCGTTTCATGAGCAAATCGTCGGAAAGCATGTTGCACAAAGGGGGCGTGAGGGACATTGTGACGCGGTAGGGAATCTTTTCGTTGGCCAACCGTTCCAGCAAATCCAAGAGGGGAACGTACGTCTCGGTCACCGCTTCGTAAAACCAGTCTTCCTCAAGAAAATCGGGATACTCGGGGTGCCGGACGTAAGGAAGATGGGCGTGGAGAACGATGCAAAGATACCCCTGCGGATCGGCCATGGGGGGGTGCTATTCCTCGCCCTTGCGGGATTCTCGGGACACGCGGAACTCAATCCATCGCGCCATGTCCCCGTCCCGGTTCACAGCCCGGATGGGGAACCCCTGTTGACCATCGGGGAAAGGGAAACGGAAAGAGAACGTGCCATCGGGGTTGAGGGCGATGGGTCGGTCTTGAAAAGTGACGGCGGCGTCTGGCTCCGTGGCCCCGTAAACGATCACTTCGCAATCGGCCACCAACCAAAACCCCTTGTGTTTTTCTGGGAACCGACCCCAGCTGGACAACCCAGGACTTGTTGGGAAACCCGACAGAGACGAAGCACCGCTCAAAAGCTCCCAACGCTGGGCCAACATTTTGGCGATATCCAAAGAACCGGCCCCCAACCGCCCACCACCGGACAATTCGTAAAGACGTTCCCACTCGGCCTTCAAAAACCCCCATTTTTCTTCTTGGGAAATATCTGATGAGGCCGAAGACACTTGACCCGACGGCAACCGAATGACGTTGGACACCGCTAACAAAGCGAACCGCCCATCTGGTAAAACCATCCCCAACTCGGCGTGCCAGTCCCCTGCTCCTTGGGGAGAAAAAACGTACCAATTCCGAGCTTCAAGGGAAACGTCCACATCAAAAAACTGCACAGGGGATTGATTGGAATAAAGCCGAAGGACCGCCCGACTTTTTTCAATGTCAACACCAAAATTTTTTTTCACTTCGTCCCACGTGTAGGGGGCCACTTCCCAATAAGAGTGCATCCACCGAAAATCTCGTGGCAGAAGAACCAAACGAGTGACACCGTAATCCCGAGGCAACGGACTGGGACTGGAAGAAGGGCTGGGCTCTCTGGAGGACCCAGAAGAAGGTGCGTTGAGATGGGATGTCATAGGCTCTAATCCTTTCCCGATTTAACAAAAACCAGAACACCGCCCACCGTCCAGCGGCCTCCCAGCCGGAAGTAACATAGCATATTTTTTTCAACAAGTTGAAAAAAATGTGAAAGAACAATAGAGTGGCAGGTCCCTTTTCGAATTTTTAGGATTAAATTTCGCTCGCTGTTTGTTTTTCTTCATGGCCGAATTTCGTCGGGGCGGTTCGCGAACCGCCCCGACAACAACAAAAACACAGGAATGACTTATCAAGCCGCCCTTAAAGCTTCGATCAGCGTTTTGAGAGAATCTTCAACCCCCGCCACCGCGTTCACCACCACCCCACCCAACAACCAAACAAATCGGAATACATTGGCACCAGTCAGACCCTTTGTATCAAACGTCACCGCGGATTCCGAAGGGGTTAGGAGGTTGACTTTGGCTTCCGATAAAGTCAAGGCTGAATTGAAATCATTGACAACAGCCGCCACAGTAATTTGGCGAGAGCCCTCGATAGAAAAACCTAGACTAAATTGGTTTTCTTCTCGCCCCAGTTCGATTAACCTCCCCTTTCTCCCCAATCTATCAACAACATCCGCAAGATCCCGATCGCGAACCCCCGTTTCTGTAATGAAAATAATACCAGATTCTCTTGAATTTAAAAAAGAATGCTCTTTCAAAGCCTTTTTAGCCATTCGAATGGCATCGCTCGTGCGTTCAGGATTTTTTCCGTCTAAATAAAGGAGTGTAATCCTTCCAGACAAGATGTCCCCCGCTTTAGAAAATTCCAGACGGTCATCTTTCACGGCCCTAGAAAACACCTCCAACAAGGACTCAATCCTTTGGCTCATTTTCGGAAAAACCACCAACAATAGGACACCGAGACGCTCTACAACAAGATCAAGGGCTCTGAGTGCCAAGCTTTCCGAGGGACTGGCTTTTTTTTCTAAAGAAACCCCCAACCCCGCCTTACCCAAAATTGTTTCAACCCATTTTTGCAAAACATTTGCATTCAACTTGGACTCCAAACACCTCCCAAAATCATTAACACCACTAATAGATTCTCTCAACGCAATCCTAGAACTCGCCAACTGCTCCGTACTCAGCCGATTTTCTCTGGTATTTGGAATATCTCCAAGCTGGGTGGCCACATACGGGACAATGGTGTCCCCGACCAACGGAGCAACATTCGCCCTCTCCGCAAGAGATAAAGAAGTGGCGGATCTGGGTCGTAAGCGGTGCAAATAATGACGATACCCATTCTCTTCTATAAAATTTTCTATCTCAGTCACAACTTGACTTGAAACGCCTACAAGAATTTGACTTGTGATAAATTCAATCTGTCCGCCCCTTAATAATTTTCGAATCACATGATCCAAAACCATTTTGCGCGTCACTGGACACTCAAGTGCTTTCTGTACCATAAGCACCACTTCCGTGGTATAAAATCCGGCGGATTCAATTTCAAGAATCACACGCTCACACATTGTCTTTTTTGCCAGATTAGAGGAAATATCTTCTCCTTCCAACATGCTTAAAAAATCATTGGCTAACACACGGCGTATATCTCGTGTCTGCTGTTGAATTTCTGTTGTTTTAGACCACTCATTCAGTATCAATCGAACCAGTTCCACTTTCAGATCGCCATAAGAGGCGTTAAAGATCTCAACCGTCCGTGAGGACTGATCTTTATTCTCAACAAATATCTCTCTTATATTTCTGTCCAGTTCTCCTTTCATCTTTCCGTTTGCAAAATTATAATCATGTCCTCTTTTTGCTAATGCAAAAACCGCCATTTTGTAACGTGTTTCAGGCGTTCCACGCCTAAAAAAACGTAAAACCACTTCTTGATTTCTTTTTTCTTGAACCCCTTTCAACGAAGCAGAGAAGATCGATTCGGCTTTTTCCTGAGCATCGCCGGAATCGCTTTCTAAAGCCAGTAAACACAAATCAACCATCACATCATCATTTCTCCCAGAATCTATGAAACCAGAAACAGCTTCTTCATCCATTACCCCGAACCGCTCATTCGCTTTTTCCAAAGCCACCTCACGAACAGATTCTGGGCCATACCCCCTTGACACCAAGACAAGGTCTGCCCAATCCGGAGCGGAATAACTTCTTAAAATAGCCACGGCTTCGGATTCGCTCCCTTTGGCAGACAGAAGCCCATAAAAACGAATTTTATCGGAGTTTCCACGTAAATCCAGTGCAACCCCTCTTTCACTTCCAAATCTCAACAGTTCCACAACAACGTCCGGGGAATCGGCTTTCCGAACAATGAGTTCACGGAGAACACCAAGCAATTCGTCTTGAGAAAATCCGACCGAAATCAATCTCGCCAGAATTTCTTTCATGGCCAAAGAAGGCACCGGATTGTCCATCAATAGAGAAACAACCATTTCTTTACGAAAAGGGAACCCCAAATCGGGAGAAGCAAGGTAGGTTAAAGCTTCTGGAAAAAAGGCGATTTCTTTGGGGTTTTTAAAATAGGCCAAACCCTGAGTTGTGATAAATTCCTGAAGTTCATTCTCCGTGAAATCCTCCCGTTCCAGTCTTTCAGCAATCTCATAAGCTATTGTGGGAACCCACAACCAAGGGGTATTGGGGTCACTTTTTGAAACAGAAAAACTCTTACGGGCCATTCCAACACATTGACGAAACGCATCCGATCTTTCGCTGTCTTTTCTCGATTCCAAATCTTTCAATGTTTTTCTATTAAACTGAGAAGGGGCCCCAACACCCTCGTATTTCATCTGCACCAGTGTAAATGAAACGCCTTTATGTAATACTTCCATGCGCCGACTTCCACGACCGGAGAGACTTTCCCCCGTTTTATTTACAATCGCCTCGCTAGACGAAGGAATTTCTCCTCCATCAACGGGGGGGGCGTGAGTGGTGGTTACAGGGGGTTTCATAAACAAAAACGCGACTTGACGAGGGAAGAATAAGATTAAAATAGGCACAAGACCAACACCCAGAACCAGCCAAAAACTCTCTGATCCTTGGACAGCGGGATCCATCACGGCCGCGGCGGCTGGGTGGAGAGCTGAAAGAAAAATAAGGAAAAGAAACGACACCATCGCAACCACCCTAGGCGAAACCGTAGGGTAGGGGATGGCGGCCCTTGAACCCACCGATGGATCAGAAAATTTTAGGCGTAAGAATGAGACCAAAGGCTTTCTTGCCCCTTGAAAAAGAGTCACCGTCCATCGCCAAGCGTCCGACAAGCGACCAACGATGGATCGAAAAATACTGTTGGGACTCCCCACAGGCAAATTCTTAATAAAAAACACCGCGTTTGTGAAACGAGACCATAAATTAACCATGATGTTGGCCCAAGTGAGATTGGGGAGAGAGGCGATCACGAGGACCGTATCTCCAACGGTTGAAATCTTTAAACGGAGGAATTCTGTTTTCGCCACAGACAGAGGTTCGTCCCCTGAAAATACCGCTGGAAGCATTTCCCCCGGCAAAGACACAGAGATTCGGTAAACACCTTGTTTAGGTTCTTCAACGGAAAACACGGCTCTAGGGAATACGAGAGCCAGCGTTTGTTTGATAGACTGAGCCGTTAGCCCATTTCGAGACCGAACGACCGTTAGAGCCAATTGAATTTGACCCACCAAGGCTTGAAAATTGTCATGGCCAGCAATCCCTAATAGGCTTTGCGTTTGAGGACTGTATCCTCTACACAACCGGTTCGGGGTGGCCAAATACAGCCTTTCACCCGAAAACAATTCTTCGATCGGGACGTGTTTGGCGGTGAAGAAATCCAAATAGTTTGTGCCGGAAGGAATGGAGTCCACCCGGGGGGTGACCGTGACCACGGAAAGACCGGCTTTTTCCATCAACGTTTCTATCGCGGGTGTGTGGAACCCGCCGGCGATGAGGACCACCACGGACGATTGGGTTTCCCGGGCTTTTGATAAAAGATTTTCCGTTAAAGAAATGTTGCGTTTGTCCGCGGCTCGGTAAAAACATTCAAAGACCATGAGATCGGCCGGGGACGGGGCGGACACTTTCGATCCCGTCACCCGGGACAATCGTTCGGCCAAGCGATCCATGTCTTGACGACGGGTTTGGTAAAGACGCCACTCGGCGGGACCAAATTCCACATGAACCAAGCGGCGAACCAAACGAAGGTCTTCGGAAAGAGCCATGAATTCTTTTTCCAAGAGCGTTTGAGCGGAAACCAACACAGCTTGGGTTTTCAACCCCTCCACTTGGTCAAAAAGGGCGTATTTGTCTATACTTTCGGACACCAAAACGTAGTCCACGTATTTTTCAAAAACCGGGAATTGGGCCCAACGGACCCCTTTACCGGACGCCAAAGACTTTAACTCCCGATAATAAGCCCCGTAGGTTTTTCGACCCAACCGGTAAGCCAAAGAAGAATCCACCAAGGTCTGAACGGAACGGGGATCCAGTTTTTTAACCAACGTTTCCACCAAAACCGCACGCTCCCGTTCCACCGCTTTAAAATCAAGATCTTTTTCCATGGCCAGAGCTTTCAGCAATTTAGAGGTTTCCGATCCTTGGCTTTTTTCTGGGACCCGAACGGACAAGGTTTGGATGTAATCGGAAAAAGTCTGTTCACCAAGGGAATATTTTTCGAGAGATTGATCCAGACGAAGAAGATCCGGCGAAAGGATGGTTTTGGCTTTCTGGGTCAAAGCCCATCGAGCCCCGTCCAAACGAGCCTTCGTTTGGTCCAGCAAAGGACGACTGGCCCGGTAGGCTTGCACGTTCTCCATGTAATCGGCGGGGGTTTCCACACCCCACAACAAAGGCTCTTTGACGGATTGCAGTCCGTAATATTCCGGGGCGGCGATCAGGTGGGACTTTAACAAAAAGTCGCAGGTGGGTTTGTGGCTTTCAAATTCACGGAGAGCCCGGAGGGGCGCCAAATCAAAAGCCCCCACGGCCCCCTCCACCCCCACCAACACGTTGGCCCCGTCCGCGGATTTTTCGATGTGCGCCAAAATTTCAGAAATGTTTTTTTGGGCCGACTCCACTTGGTGAACGTCTTGGATAAGAACGACGGCCGGGTTTTGTTGGGCCCCTTTTGCCAAATTGATCCGGCGAATTTCGCCGTAAACCGACGGCAAATGACGAAGCCAAACCGGCGTGTCTTCCCGACGAACCCCCAAAGCCAACACGGCCGACAAATTCTCAGAGATGGGCGACGAAAGCGTGAGGCTTAAGGCCCCCCCAATGCCTGGGAGTGCCCCCTCCAAAGGAGAAAGGTTCCCCGGGGTTTGGCTGAGGACGTTTTCCCCAAGAGATCCAGGGTTCGTCCGTTTGGCCGCCACCCGCCTTTCCTGCCAAAAATTAGCCTCGGCGAAAGGAGCACCCATCGTGCTGAAAAAGAACGCCCCGGCTGTTACCGAAACCAAGAAGGTTTTTGTTTTTGAAATCGTCTTAAAAAATTTTGTCATTTTGACCCTCCCAAAGATCACTTTCGTTCCCTTATTCTATCCAATGAACATTAAGATTTTCTTAAGATCTTGTAAATTTGTTGTAAACTTTTCAAGGGGTTTTTTGGCAGGTTTGGCAAAGACCTAAAACTTCGTGGCGATGGGAAATGATTTTGAAATTCAACTTTTTACAAACGGCTTTTTGGGCCAGTTCCACCGTGGGCCACTGGACTTCAATAATCGCCGAACATCGCACACACACCAGATGATCGTGGTGAGGACGTTGGAGGTGCATCTCGTAAACAGAACGCCCCCGGGCGTCCGTGAGCCGATCCACCAACCCCGCCTTTTCCAACAGCTTCAAAGTTCGGAACACCGTCACTCGCCCAATCCCCCGGGACGCGAGAGCGTTAGCAATACTCTCTAACCTCACGTGGCGCTTGGCTTTCAATAAAACGTCTAAAACCGCGTCCCGCTGGTGCGTTTGAGAAAGTCCCTCACGGGCTAAGTAGGTTCGCAGGGCCCCATGGGCTCTGGAAAAATAATCGCCCCCACGAACAGAAGATCCCATCACAATTTCATTTTTTTTGATCATTGAATTTGATTCACCTTAAAAAATCTCACCGAGTCTGTCAACAAAAACAAAAAAATTCGGAAATTTCCCAACAGAGGGCACTTTTCGAAAAAACGAAGTATAATAGAACCCCCATCAAAAAAATTGCCTTGGACGTTCAGCTTTGGTTTTTAGGTTAAAAAAACAAAATCTCTGTTCAAAAGGAAACGTTTATGGCCGGTGAATACATTTACACGATCGAAGATCTTTCCAAATCTTACGGACCTAAAAAATTGTTCGAAAACATTTATCTTTCGTTTTATCACAAAGCCAAAATTGGCATCGTGGGTGAAAATGGGTCTGGAAAATCCACCCTCTTAAAAATTATGGCGGGGTTGGAAAAAGATTTTCGCGGAAAGGCCGAATTAAAAAAAGGGGCCACCTTGGGGTATCTTCCCCAAGAACCCCGGCTGGACGAAACGAAAACCGTCCGGGAAGAAGTGGAAATGGCTTTTGCGGGTATAAAAAAGTTGCTGACCGATTACGACAAAGTCTCCGATAGCATGTCCGGGGATCTGTCGGCCGAAGAAATGGAAAAAGCCTTGGAACGCATGGGGCGGTTGCAGGAACAAATTGAGGCCGTGGACGGCTGGAATTTAAAACGCCAAGTGGACGTGGCCATGGACGCCCTCGTCCTGCCGGCGGACGACACGCCTTGCAAGGTTCTTTCAGGCGGGGAAGCCCGTCGGGTGGCCCTGTGCAAACTGTTGTTGCAAAAACCCGATATGCTGTTGTTGGACGAACCCACCAACCACTTGGACGCGGAAACCGTGGCTTGGTTGGAGCAAACGTTAAAGGAATACCCCGGCAACGTCATTATTGTCACCCACGATCGATACTTTTTAGACAACATCACTCAATGGATTTTAGAACTGGATCACGGGAAAGGGATCCCCTTCGAAGGGAGTTACTCCCACTGGCTGGAAGCCAAAGCCAAACGGGCCGCCGACGATGACAAACGGTCCGCGTCTCTCCACAAACATTTGGAGAAAGAATTGGCGTGGTTAAAACAAACCCCGTCGGGTCGTCGAACCAAAAGCAAGGCACGGGTACGGGACTACGAAGCGCTGGCGGCTCAAACCCAAGAAGTCCATGCCGACGCCTTGGACATTGAAGTCGTACCGGGCCCCGCCCTTGGGACTAAAGTCGTCCGAGCCGAAAATCTTTCCAAAGGTTTTGGAGACAACACCCTGATCAAAGACGTTTCCTTCGACATTCCGCGAGGGGCCATCGTGGGTCTTGTGGGCCCCAACGGGGTTGGAAAAACGACCCTCCTCCGCATGATCACGGGCCAAGAAAAACCCGACAGCGGAAAACTGGACATCGGCGAGTCCGTTGTTTTTTCTTACGTGGACCAAAAACGGGAAACCCTCAACCCCGACAACAACGTGTTTCAAGAAATTTCCGGCGGGGTGGATTTTCTGGACATTGGGGGAAAATTGGTGCCGGCTCGGGTGTATCTCACTCGGTTTAATTTTCGAGGACCGGACCAGCAAAAAAAAGTAGGCAGTCTCTCGGGAGGCGAACGCAACCGTTTGCACTTGGCCAAACAGATGCTCACGGGGGGCAACGTCTTGTTGCTGGACGAACCCACCAACGATCTGGACGTGGACACCATCCGAGCCTTGGAAGACGCTCTCTTGGATTTTTCCGGATGCGTCTTGGTGATCAGCCACGACCGCTTCTTCTTGGACCGCGTTTGCTCCCACCTGCTTGTGTTTGAAGGCAACGGTCAGCTCCGCTGGTTCGACGGCAACTTCGACGAGTACCACGCCCGTCGCTTAGAAGAAACAGGCGGTCGCGAAGAAAACCGCCGAGGGAAATACAAAAAGTTAACCGTTCGATAAAACAGAAACGGAAAAATCGCCTTGCCGTCTACAGGGGTCGTTTGGCGGGGAGGCCTGGGCGGCGGGGGTGGGTGGAAGACGTGGGGTGGGTTTTTTCAACAACGACGATAAAACGATCGGCGGTGTGCTGGGGAAAGCGGTAGGGGATGGAGGCGTGTAGGCGCCCGCCCAACACCTCTAAGGCGTGGGCGATGGTTTGGGTTTCGGCGGGGGTGTCTAGGCCCCGGTGGAGAAGGCAAAAACCCCCTTGCTTCACGAGGGGAAGGGTTAATTCTAAAACGGTGGAGAGCCGGCCGACGGCTCGGCTGAGGGCGATGGTGTAGGATTCTCTTTGGTCTGTGCGGGCGAGATCTTCGGCCCGAGCCCAAAGGGTGTTTGCGTTTTTTAGGTGCATTTCTTTGACGAGGGACTCCACGGCGAGTTGTTTTTTTTGGGTTGCGTCCAACAGATCAACCGTCCAAGTCGGGCGAGCGATGGCGAGGGGAATCCCGGGGAAACCACCGCCGGTGCCTACGTCAATCACCCGCGGGGTTTCTTCCTCCAGAGGGTGACGCAGAATTTGGAGACTGTCCACCACGTGCTCCCACAGGACGTCTTCGGTCTCGAACGAAATGAGATTGAGGGATTCGTTCAGGCGGGCGAGACCCGTTAAGTATTTTTGAGCGGTTTGGAAAAAATCATCGGGAAGCTGAAAATCGGTAAGGAGTGGAAACATTTGGTTTTCTCCTAATTGTTTTTCTTTAGTTTCGTCATCCCGGCGAAGGCCGGGATCCAGAAAGTTTTTTCGTTTCTTCGACGAACATTTTACAAACTGGATCCCGGCTTTCGCCGGGATGACGAACATGAAAGGCTTTTTTTTAATTCACCCATTGGGTGACTCTTTTTGTTGGTTGTATTGAGAGTAAAACGAAACACTGTCAGTGCTTTGTCTCGTTTTTCAGAAAGGTTCAACTTCCGTTTTTAGGTTTATTAATATTTTCACCAACGAACCCACCGATAAGACTAAAAACAGAAAACAATAAAATAGTTAGAAGAGAAAGCAAGGCCAATAAACCGAGATGGGGGGAATTTATTAAAAAAGAACCTTGGGGGGATAACAAAAAAAGAGGAACCGTAATAAAATTAGCCGAAAAAGATACGGCCAAAGAATAAAGAGTTAAATCAGGGTATTTAAAAAATGCGGAAGCGTTTTTTTTAGGTAAAAAAGCATGAATCAACCCAAGGGATAAAACCAAGGGCAATAAAAATATCCAAACAAAAATCGAACGACGGAGGACGCCCGTTGTACCGCCAAAAGAGACCCACAAGAACCGTGGTATTTGAGGAGGTTTAGGGACAAAAGACGAGATCGAATGAGAAAACATAAGAATAAGATCCAACAACCCTCTTGATAAAACGAACGTGTACAATAGATTAACAAGAGCTCCCAGAATTAAAACCGTCGAAAAACAACGCCCCTGTACCCTGAACACACCCCAAAGAAGTAAACCCAAAAAACCAACGCAAACCGCCGAATGGGCGAGTGGGATTTCTGGGAACCGCTTTTCAAGAAATTTTCCCCATTGATACATAAGAAATCCCATGACAGGAAGAGAGATAAACGATACAAACACTTGAGTTTGAATATCCATGGGGTATCCTAAAATCGGCGAACGGCGGGTAGTCGTGGACGAAAATCAACCCCTACAACCTAAAAACGGACGTTGAACCCCAAAAGAATCGATTAAATCACCTTGTTTGGAAAAGAAATCTCCAAAACCACACAGCCAACATCAGTCTTAAAAGGCCCATGCACTTCACCTGGCGGCCTACTGGCGTAATGCCCTGCTTCAATCCACAAGTTGAAAGCTTGATCATAAAGCCTACCGCTTACAATAAAGATCTCTTCAGGATAAGCGTGACTTTTACCTCCAAATGGAGCAGTATTCGCACCGGGAAGGAATCTGGTCAAACGAGTATATTCTCCCGTTTCAGAATCTACGCTCAGAGTCAATTCTTCCGCAATACCCTCAAGCCCTTTAACTGAACTCCAACAGGGCGCATTAGCCGCTGATAATGGATTCCAATACGTCTTCGTGGTCTTGGCCATCTTATTAACTCCATCTTAAAATAGTCCGACCCCTCTTCTGCGAGAGCCCTAACTTACGAACCAGTCCCTGATTTAGACTCAATGCCAGTAACTTAAGGATCGTCTCTCCGGCGGAGGCCGGAGTCCAGTTTTTAAAATTGTTGTTTAAGAACCAATTTGAATTCATAGATTCCGGCTTTCGGAATGACGAGCTTTTTTTGCCTTAAGTTACTGGCATTGAGCCTAAATCAGGGACTGGTTAGTAAGCTGACATTAAATTAGAGCGCTTTAAAAGAACTATTCGGATGCCAACTGCTTTTGGGCCTGAACTTCCGATTTGATTTTTTCTCTCTCAGCCTTATTCTCCGATTTCTGCTGTTCCCAATGTGATTCTGTTTTGGCTTTTTCTGACTCGATACGCGCCTTAATGGCCGCTTTCCTTTGTTCCTGCGTCATGTTCTGATCATTGGCAATCTGTTCAAAATACGCCACATTTCCGCTGTAACGCTGGTCACGGAATGAAACATTCTCCTGATACTGGCTTTCAAATTGATTGATCAGCTCGTTTTTCTGAACCTCGGTCAATTGGGTATTGTTCGCCAACTTATTCTTTAACAAACCCAAATTCTCCTGATGCACTTGTTCGGCAAAAGCCTTGTTTTCGGCATGTTGCTCTTCCCGATAATGTTTCACAGCCGATTTTTTTTCTTCCTTAGACTTGCCTTCCAAACTCTGTCGGAACTGCTGATTTTCCTGTTTTTGCTGTTGGCGATGCTCTTGCCATTTTGCCTTCTGTTGCTGACGCACCGCTTTGCTTTGCCCTTCTTGAGCCAGAGCAAGACTGGTTAGGCAAAAGATTGATGCGAGTGGAATCATGACAACCGTGTTACGCATATTTCATTCCTCCTTACATTTTATTGATTTCCAGAATTTTCTGGTTGAGATTGCTCATCAACTGTCACGCTTTGGGTGAAAGACTTGCTTTCCCCTTCCGGATTCGTGTTCGTGACATCTCGGGTAATTACATTGCCGTCTTTATCGACTTCTGCGTGTTGACTCCAGATTTTGCCGTCCTGATTGATGATCGAGCGGTCGGAAACGATATTACCGTCACTTTTAACCTTCTGTCCGGTAAATGTTCCAGTCTTGCCGGTGCTTGTTTCATAAGAACCGGAAACAGATCGCGTCCCGTCCTGATGGGTGATGGTCTTATCAACGGTTGCGGTTTTTCCGTCTTGACCTGTATAAGTCGTCTGGACACCGCGACTTCCATCTTCATTCTTGGTCGTGCTACGGCTTACATCCGTCGTTTTCCCTTTGGGTCCGGTGATTGTGCCTTGCTGGGAAAACGAACCGTCTTCATTTTTGCTAACAGTTCCTTGACGAGAGACCGCTTTGCCGTCTGCTCTTGTTTTTGTGGAAGAATATGCGCCGGACTTTGTCTCCTTGTCCCAATTCCTCTGAACCTCACGGCTTTCTTGGCCACGCTCATTTTGCCATGTCGTTGATTTATTGATGCTTCCTTGGCTTCTGTTTGCATTTCGCTGAAATGTGCCTCCGCTTCCGGAACGCCCTTTATAACTTCCTGAAGAACCCCTCTCTCGGGCAAAAGAGTCCGTCGTTAAAGCTATTGAAAAGACTGCCATGGTTATGACCGTCATTACTTTTACTGCGCTTCGCATTTTCCTCTCCTTTCATCCTAAAAACGGAACTCGGGCTCGAGCAAAGCCTCGGAGAAATCCTGGAAATTCTGAGCGTGTCCATGTTCGAAAAAATCGCTCTACATCAAGTTCTTTCAAAAACGGTGATCACAAACCATCAGGTGGATTCAGTGATGTTCAATAGTATTTAACCGGACAGTAGTGACTTACCCTCTACTCCACCCGCAGTCCCCGCGGCGCCTGGGGGGGGGGCAAGCTTCCGCTCAATTTCACCAATATCGCGGCGTCCTCCGCCGGCAGGACAAAGCTATTCGATTGATTCCCGTCATACACCGTCCCATCGTTGGTCGGATCCAGATTCCCCCCATTCCCCTTTATCCGCATCCACCTCTCCCCGGGAGCCGGCGCAACAGTCACAGACTGTTTTCCCATGTTGGCAAACACCACCGCCTTCTCGAAATCCCGCCGCAACAGATTCGCCGTCCCCTTGAAAAGATAGATGTCGCTTACGGTAACTCCCTCGCTGGTATCAATTCGTATGTCTTTTGTTCCAGTTTGCCCGTAAAATGTATACACAAATCTCTTGGGCTTGGTTGGAATAAGAGTGGATCTGGTACGGTCCCCTAACCCAAATTGCACCACCCTTTTCGGTTTGGGCATGCTGGCGGTGAAACAGAGGGTGTAGTCGCCGTTCAAGCTCGCCGTTTTTCCAAGCTGTGTCAAAACGGCGTCGGCCGGTTCAAACGCCGTTTCCGTGTATATCCGCCTAAATTTTCCCAGCGGTTGCCCCATCCAGTGGCGATTCTGGGGCTGGGACGCAGCTAACGGATCCGCCACCCCCGTCACAGGATTAACCGAGAATTCCTCATACCACGGATCTTCTGTAAAATGACTAAAAAAACCATCCGCCATCAAAGCCAGGCCTAAAGTCAGCCGAAACTCCTTCCATCCAAGCTGGGTCAACTCGGAGGTATAGAGCGGCGAGCCATGCTTCGCCAAACAATTTGTAGAAGGCGCCGGTGCCGTGTGATAGTATGTGTGAGTAAGGTAAATGTTAAAGTTTTTCTCGAAATCATTCGCGGATGGATCTTTAATAAAGTAGTATGGGAAATCTTCCACTTGGGTTCCGGATAATTCGTTTGCTCCAAAGCCCAAAGTTTCCGCCACGCCACCGACAATGCTCTTGTTGGCGAACACGGGAATGGCTCGCAGGTTTTGGTAAAACAGATGGTATCCATTTATCCAGACATTCTCGCCGTTAATGATTCCGCCGTCCGCCACCAAATCGTTGTTGGCATCGACATCCTCGCCTGGCGAATACGTGTCCGCATCTAAATGCAGCCCGTCTGGCTCCAATCCTGAAATCACATTCCCATTTTTATCCACATTACGATTCGCCTCTATCCACTCCGCGTTCCTTTGACCGATCGTTTTTCCATCGGCGTCCACCGGAGCAGTGGAGGCATGATTGTAACTCCATATATGCGTGCTCGAGTCCGGCACCATCCCAATGGCATGCTCCGCTACAATTGATTGAGAATTATGGGCCACCGCATTGGATTTATACCCCCGCGTTACCTCCAGAGTGCCGGCACCGACGGATGTTATTTGACAATGCTCCGCGTTCAAGAACTTTGTCGCCGGAAGCGACTCGTTATCGTAGATGACGATATATTCGTTAACTCTGAATCCCGCTGTTGAACCGACCTGAAGAGTCGTCGTGGTCGCCGTCACATTCGCCGTCAGACGCGTTCCCGCCCTGTACATCCAATGCCCCGCAAACATCATCCCCTGCGTGTCCGTCCGTGGGCCTGTGCTGAGGAAGGGCATGGTGCGAACTTCACCTTGATAGGCCCGGCCCGATACAAAACAGAGAAGTCGCGTGGAGGGATTCAACTGTCGGACTTCACGCGCTTTTACCGCAGGATCCCCTGGGTTGTATGAAATTAAGTCATATTTGGCATAGGCACTCGCAGCTTTCGTAAGATACCCTTCGGTTTTGGCCACCTTCGGAAACAGGTGAGCCTCCAAAACAGGTTCCGCGTCGTCCATGTAGGGATAGGTCGCTCCATACGCATCGGGAATCGCCAGAACCAAAGCCAACAACGCACCCAATCCCCTCATGCAATTTCGGGACGTCCATTTTTGTTCGCTTTTCATAATTGCCTCCTCTTATTATGAATGCTAAAAACTCAGGTTTAAAAATTTCGTACTAGACAGTAGGGATATCAATCATTTGTTTTCAGAAAACAAAACACAATCGGTGTAATAAAGTTTGTGTTGGTGAACGGCGTGCGTGAAGATTTCGTGGAAATGGCCACCGCTGATGATGAACGCGGAGATCAGGACATTGGTGTCGATAAGAATCTTCACGAAATTTGCTTGAAGATGTCTTCTTCATTAACACGTACCCCGCGTTTGGTGGCTTCGATTTGAGCCTCTGATGGAAACGGACTGGCGCAGGAGGAACCTCCTCGTCTGTACTGCAATATAACGCATAAACGTAAATCTGTCAACGGGGCTTCCAGCCCCATCAAGTTTTTTCCAAAAGAGCCCCAAATGCTCTAAAATAAACGCCTCGGACTGGTGGGGCCCGTTTGGTGGGACGTGACAGAGCTATAAGAAAAAACGGGATGGTGGAATTTGCAAGGGATCGAGAAAATTAAAAGGATTTCTTGAAAAATGCAGCCGCAAAAAACGAATGCGATCCGCAAGTGGATTTGTTTCAAATCGCGTTTGCCCACATCAACCACCCAGGGGGTTTCTTCCTCCAGAGGGTAAGGCAGGATCTGGAGACTGTCCACCACGTGCTCCACAGAACGTCTTCGGTCTCAAACGAAATGAGGTTGAGCGATTCGTTCAGGCGGGCGACACCCGTTAAGTATTTTTGAGCGGTCTGGAAAAAATCATCGGGAAGCTGAAAATCGGTAAGATCGGGTGGGAACACAGTGGTTCCTCCTAAAAAAATCTAGGCGTATTGTTGTGGAAATTGTTTTTGAATTTTATTCCGTCGGATGAATTGAAAAACGCCATACAACATCAACCATGGGCTAAAATAAATGAGCCCATACAACCATCCGAAAAACAACGCAAAAACCTTTTTGGCCCCATCGTTGGTGAGTTTTTCGATAAAATCGGCTGGAGGATTTCCACCGTAAGTATTTAAAACGTCGCCAAGATGTGCGTAGTAGAAATAAACCGTCCCGTTGACAAAAATCCAGCTAAAGACAAAAACTAAAACAAACAAAAACCACCAAGGCATGAACCTGCGTCGAATCCATCGGAGAACAAGGGCACTGGGTGGCACTACCAAGAAGAGAGAAAAAAACAAAATACAAATAAATTTATTCATTCGATCAAACTTCCTTTACCCTAAAATCGGCGAAGGGTTCACTTCAAAAAAATGGCGGAGGGAGAGGGATTCGAACCCCCGGTACCCTTGCGAGCACAGCGGTTTTCAAGACCGCCGCCTTAAACCACTCGGCCATCCCTCCGTATAGCTTTGTTTTTCTTTTTTGCAGATGGCCAGGATGTGGTTCCGGGGCCTATTCGGCCCGTCCTTACCGTGTGCCTCAGGCACACAGGACCCACTCGGCCATCCCTCTACCCCGTCACGCGGGGGGCGTCTAGATAAATTTGCCGTTTTTCGGGGGGAAATTTTTCTAAAGAATAACGCAACATGGTTCTGGGCATTTTTCCGGCGTGTTGGTTTAAAAAATTTTCCAGAACAGAAACGTTTTTCTTCCCCACTTCCCGCAACATCCAACCCGTGGCTTTGTGCATTAAATCTTCTTTGTCTGAAAAAAAACGAGGGGCCAAACTCAAGGTTTCATCAAAACGACCTTGGCGAATGAAGGCCCACGTGGACACGATGGCCGCTCGTCGTTCCCAAAGAGTGGAGGATTTAGCCCAACGCCACAAAAGAGTTGTGTCCTTATTTAAAAAATAATCCCCCGACAAAACCGGGGCGGACACATCCACCAAATCCCAGTTGTTCACACACTTTAAGTTTCTAGCATAAAATGAAAAGAGACGCGATCGGTGGGTTGGATCGGATTTTTTATATCGCTCCACCAAAATCAACAGGGCGAGAAGTCTCTCCTCATGCCAAGGGGACTGAAGAAGTGTTTTAACACCGCTCAAAGAGAGTCTTCGGTGTTGCTGAGCCACTCGCCGGGACACGGGAACCGTGATCCCTAAAAAACGATCCCCTTCCCCATACTGACCGGGACCCGTTTTAAAAAACCTCTGAAGGATTTTAGCCTTGACAGGATTTTTAAGCCGTCGGAAATAAGATTGAACCTTCTGAACCGAAGGGGTCTCGGGAAGAGACCCCACGATAAGTTTTTGTTTGTCCGTTCGAGAAAGTTTTTTTATTTGAGCCTCACGAACGAGGGATTGGGAGCGGGTCAAATGATTTTCCTGATAAACAAGAGACACGGGTTTGTGGCTTCGGGTGTAAGCGGCCCCTTGGCCGGCGTTGTGTTTTTTGATGCGAGAGATCACGTCGTTGGTCACACCCGTGTACAAACTTCCATCCCCACAGCGAAGGATGTAAACGCTCCAGTCAGGAATCACAAACTTTAGAAATTTTAAGACGCTCGGCCAGACCGTTCCGTTCCTCACGCAAAGCGTTTGGAAACCGATCCCCAAATTTGGCGTAAAAGGTGTCTATTTCCGAAATCTCTTTTTCCCATTCGGTTCGGTCAATCGAGAAGAGTTGGTCCATGGCCCCGGGGGCAAGAGAACACCCTTCCGTGTTGATGGAATCCGAAGCTGGGAGATGTCCCACCGCTGTTTTTACAGCGGCCCCCCGATCTTGGGCCCGGTCCAAAATCCACAAAAGGACCCGAAGGTTTTCGCCGTATCCGGGCCAGAGAAACTTTCCATCATCCCCGGTTCTAAACCAATTGGTGATAAAAATTTTCGGAGGTTTTGGGATTTTACGCCCCATGGAAATCCAATGGGAAAAATAATCCGCCATATTGTAACCGCAGAAAGGCAACATGGCCATGGGATCCCGACGGACAACCCCCACGGCCCCGCCCTGTTGGGCGGCGGTGGTTTCGGACGCAATGGTGGACCCCATAAAAACCCCGTGATTCCAAGAAAAACTTTCCGTGACCAACGGGGACAGATGGGCCCGTCGTCCACCAAAAATAACGGCGTCCAGGGGAACACCCGCGGGATCTTCCCAATGGGGGGAAAGGGACGGGCATCGGGTGGCGGGAGCGGTGAAGCGACTGTTGGGGTGTGCCGCCTTTTCTAAACTTCCCGCTTTCCAAGGATTTCCCTTCCAGTCCAAAGCCTCGGCTGGAGCCGGATCGTCGTGCCCTTCCCACCAAGGGGTTCCGTTCGGACGGAGGGCCACGTTGGTGTAAATCGTGTCCCGCTCGATGGTCTTCACGGCGTTGGGATTCGACACAGAATTGGTACCGGGGACCACACCGAAAAAGCCAGCTTCGGGGTTGGACGCCCACAGCCGACCGTCCGGCCCGACCCGCAACCAAGCGATGTCGTCCCCGACGGTCCAAACTTTATATCCCTTGTCTCGGAAAATTTTAGGCGGGACCAACATGGCCAAATTTGTTTTTCCGCACGCGGACGGGAACGCCGCCGAAACATACCGCACAACCCCTTGTGGGTCTTGCACACCCAAAATCAACATGTGTTCGGCCAACCACCCTTCTTTTTGCCCTTGGGCACTGGCGATACGAAGAGCCAGACATTTTTTCCCCAACAACGCGTTCCCCCCATACCCAGACCCCACGGACCAAATGGTGTTTGTTTGAGGGAAATGACACACAAAACGACGGGATTCGTTCAAATCGGCCTTGGTGTGGAAACAACGGGTGAACTCCTTGGACGCACCCAATTCTTTCCAAGCGATGTCTCCCATGCGGGTCATAATTCTCATATTTAAAACAACATAAATACTGTCCGTGATCTCCACACCCACTTTAGAAAAAGGCGACCCAGCTGGCCCCATAATAAAGGGAACCACAAACAATGTTCTCCCCCTCATGCTTCCGGTAAAAACAGCCTTCAGCTTTCCGGTGGCTTCTTCCGGGGACATCCAATTGTTAGTGGGGCCACAGTCTTCCTGTGTTGGGGAACAAATAAAAGTCAAATGCTCCGTCCGAGCCACGTCGTTGGTGGCCGACCGATGGAGATAACTTCCCGGATAAATTTCTTGGTTTAGAACGATCAATTCGCCCGTTTTAAGAGCCTCTTGGATCAAAAAGGTTTTTTCGGCTTCGGACCCATCGCAATAATGGACACGGTCCGGTTGAGTCAAACGAGAACACTCCTCCACCCAAGCGTTCACGTGGGGATTGTTTGATTGTTTCGAGCTGATGTTAAAAGTCATCGATTTTTGCCTCCGAAATAAACAACTTTTCTAAAAAAGGTTTTGTCCGGCCCGAGACTTACAGAAATTACCGTTTTTCGGGAATTTCTAATCGTCTTTTTCTGTCATCACCCCAAGAACTTCCGATAAAGTGGTCACCCCGTGGAGGGCCTTGATCAACCCATCCTGAACCATCGTTCGCATTTGTTGAGGGGAGTCGAAAACAGCCGCGTGGCGAATGCTGTCGGCACTCAAATCGGTTAAGGCCACTTTACGAACGACGTCGTCCATCAACAAAAGTTCGTGAATCCCCACCCGCCCCTTGTGCCCACTGCCTCCACAGGATTTACACCCTTTTCCATGGTAAACGGGTGTTCCTTCGGGTAAGTCAAATCCGTTGAGGCGATAAACCTCTTTCTCTTCTATAGTGGGCTCAATGGATTCCTTGCAATCGGGGCAAATACCCCGACACAAACGCTGGGCCAGAACCGCTTTCAGTGTCCCCGCCACCAGATAGGGGGGCGGGCCCATTTCCGCCAAACGAGACACGGTGGAAGCGGCGTCGTTGGTGTGAATGGTGGAAAGAACCAAGTGCCCCGTCATGGCCGCTTCCATGGCGATGGTGGCGGTTTCTTTATCGCGAATTTCTCCGACCATGATAACGTCCGGGTCCAACCGAAGAAACGAACGGAGAGCGGTGGCAAAATTAAACACCCGGTCTTTCCCCAAACTCACGTCAGGGTTAACAGCCACTTGGATAATACCGTCCAAGTTGTATTCCACGGGATTTTCCGCCGTCAGGATACGGATGTCCGGTCGGTTGATGTGGTTTAGGCAAGCGTAAAGCGTGGTGGTTTTTCCAGACCCCGTGGGCCCCGTCACTAAAATCATGCCGTAATTTTTTTTGCCTCCCACGCCTTTTAGTTGATTCAATAAACGAGCCAAAACATCGTCTAAAAATCCAAGTTTATGGATGTCCACTTGGACGTTTTTCCTATCCAGCATTCGCAAGGTGGCCGATTCCCCGTAAACCGTGGGGATGGTTTCCACTCGAAATTCGATGGGGCGTCCCTTGGCCATCATTTCAATTCGTCCCGATTGAGGGATTCGCCGCTCGGTTAAATTCATACTGCCCGACATAATTTTGACTTTCGCCAAAATAGCGTGGCGAAAACTCCAAGGGACCCGAAACGGAGCCTCCCGAAGAAAGCCGTCCACCCGCAAACGGACCACCACCCGGGACTTTTTCCCAAGGGGGTCTTCAAAAGGTTCAATATGGATGTCCGAGGCTTTTTGTTGTATCGCCGTTAAAATGATAGCGTTGACGATCCGCTGGACTTCCGGAGCGGAAGCGTCCACTTCCATGATGTCGGTTTTTTTGATGATCGTTTCAACGGTTTCCGATTCCCGAAGACTTTCAATAATTTCACGGGTTTTAGTCTCAGCGGCGTC
>Ga0247839_1002331_pt1 | contig 28900 bp, 26 predicted proteins | sample LaCruzMarch2015__6_FD_192405 | JGI IMG/M metagenome (GOLD analysis project Ga0247839, IMG submission 192405) | Freshwater microbial communities from meromictic Lake La Cruz, Castile-La Mancha, Spain - LaCruzMarch2015_16m | ecosystem: Environmental > Aquatic > Freshwater > Lake | place: Spain... | reverse complement strand
GAAAGGGCCGCCTGAAGCAGTAAGGATAATTTTTTCGACGGCAGCCGGATTTTCACCGCTAAGGCACTGGAAAATGGCAGAATGTTCTGAGTCGACCGGCAGGATACTGACCTTGTGCATTTTGGCCAGGCGCATCACCAATTCACCGGCCACGACCAGGGTTTCTTTGTTGGCAAGGGCGATTGTTTTCCCGCTTTCAATTGCCCTGAGCGTTGGTCTTAGGCCGGAAAAACCGACAAGTGCAACCAGGACTATGTCAATTTCGGGGAGGCTTACTACTTCTGACAATGCCTCAGGGCCTACCATGACCTTGATCCCCAAGGGCAGCAAGGCATCAGCAATGACCTGATAATGACATTCGTAGGCAATTACAACAACCGCAGGCCTGAATTCTATTGCCTGTTGAATCAACAATTTAAAATTAGACTGGGCAGTCAGGACCTGCGCTTTGAAGCGTTCAGGAAACAGGCGGACAATCTCAAGGGTCTGCGTTCCGATAGAACCGCTGGAACCAAGTACCGCTATTTTTTTCGGAGAAAAGGTATCTGTGCTCAAAATGCCATATAGTCTTTTGGATTCACCGGGCTTCCATTATACCAGAGTTCGAAATGCAGATGAGGACCACTTGACAACTCTCCACTGTTGCCGATAATTGCGATCGGCTCACCCGCTTTCACATAGGTTCCGGGTTTTTTCAGGAGGCTTGCATTGTGTTTGTAGATGGAGATGAGGTTTTGCTGATGTTGGATCCCAATGGTATACCCGGTTTCCAGGGTCCAGTCAGAGAAAATGACAGTGCCATCCAGCGTAGCCTTGATCGGTTCGTTGGGTTTTGCAACAATGTCAATGCCAAGGTGGTTGCTGGTGGGGGAAAAACTGTTGGTAACCAAACCCTTTAAAGGTGTGAAGAAGAAAAAATTCGAGATTCCGGTTCTTGGGGCAGCAGGCAGCTCCTCACCTCCCGGGGTACTCAGGCTGTATTGGTCTTTATTTTCGACTTCAGCACGCAGCATGGAATCAGCTTTGCTGCTTTTTAACTGAATATCTTTGTACACCGGCGTGGTAGCAGTACCCTTTTCTGGGATTTTGTCGACAATTTCTTTTCCGGAGATAATATTTTTGATGTTGTAAATATAGAGGTCTTTGTCCTTCAGGGCACTTTCGATAGAATCCGCTTGCCGCTGTAACTGATAGACATCCCTTTTGGCAGAAACGCTGGCATAACCCGGAATGTATTCGCGCAGGGGAGTAAAGGCAATGATGTAGCTGAAAACAAAAAACAGGAGGATAGAAGCTGATCCAACCGAAACAAAAAGATTCAGTCTGGAAAGCCGAAAAGACAATTTTTCCTCGAATGTTTCGTCATTGAGGATGACCAGACGATACTTAAATTTCAGTCTTGACAACCAAAGGAACCTATGTTTTTCTTGTTTTTGCCCGGGCATTGACTCGGAATTGGGATGGTTTCGAAAATTAAAATAATTTTGCAAAATTAGAGTTAATAACAAGCGCCAGCCTCATTAATGCGTCCGGCGAGCTATATATTTTTTTCATTTGAAGAACAACGACTTGAATCGCAACACTTTACAAATTTCCTGGTGGTTAGGCAGCCTGCTAATAATCCTGATTAGTCTCAGTGGGTGTTCCACGAAGAAGAACACATTTACACGCCGCACCTATCATAATCTCACTGCCCATTACAATGCCTATTTCAATGGGAAAGAGGCTTTAAAGGAAGGGCAGACTGAATTATCCAAGGTTGCACAGGACAATTACAGCAAAGTTCTGGTACCCGTAAATTATGGAACGAAAGAGAATACCACGGCCGTTGGACCACAGATGGATCGTGCTATTCAAAAAGGTTCCCTTGTAATTGACAGGCACTCCATGGTCTTTAAGGGTGTAGAAAAAAACAATTGGGTTGATGATGCCTATATGTTAATCGGCAAGGCCAATTTCTACAAAAAGGACTACAAGGCAGCGATGAAGACCTTCGAATATGTCATAAAACGTTACAAAGAGCCTGACATTAAAGCTGATGCCACGATTTGGACGATCAAATCACTGATCCAGACAAAAGAGTTTGAGCGCGCAGAATCCATGCTTGACGATCTCATCAATAAAAATAAGAAGGCGACACCATCCGGGAAGTTTAAGCGTGACCTGGCGATGACATATGCAGAGTTTTATATTTACCAGGACAATTACACCCAGGCCGAAGAATATGTGATTCAAACGCTGGAGTATCGCTATCCCAAGTCACAAAAGGCCAGGCTTTGGTTTATCCTGGCCCAGATCAACCAAAAGAGAAACAACCTTCCCCAGGCCACCCGTTATTACCATAAGGTACTGAAGATGAACCCATACTATGAGCTCGCCTTCAACACCAGGATTAACCTTGCCAAGTGTTATGATGCAAACTCAGGGAACAGCAAGGAGATCGTCAAGAGTTTGAACAAGATGCTGAAGGATCCCAAAAACCTTGAATACCAGGATCAGATTTATTTTGCCCTGGCCGAGATTGCAGAAAAAGACGGAGACACACTGGCAGCCAAAGGTTTCCTTAAACAGTGCGTTGCTGCAGGTGGTAAAAACAAATACCAGCGTGGAATCGCATCCCTGAAAGTCGCCAACATCTATTACAGTGAAAATGACTACATGGTTGCGCAGGCATATTATGATACCGCTGTTATCAATTTGCCAGCAGATTATCCAGACCTGGCTTCCGTGAAACGCAGGGTTACTGTTTTAACCGATTTGGTAAAAAACACGAACATTGTTGACAATGAGGACAGTTTACAACGAATCGCCGGGATGACAGAAACAGATCGTTTAAAATTCATTGATGAACTAATTCGAAAAATCAAAGAAGAAGAAGAGAAGAAAAAGCGTGAGATGACCCAGATGTCGGGTGCCAATCCCCTGATGAACAGGTTGGGAAACCGTACCGATGCCATGGGGAACACCCAGACAGCGAGTGGTGCCTGGTATTTTTACAACACCAGCCAGGTGAGTATGGGATTTTCTGATTTCGAGCGGAAATGGGGGAAACGCAAACTGGAAGACAACTGGCGTTTGACGTACAAAGAACCTGTACTTGAGTTCACGAGTGATGTTGTAGAAACAATTGATTCATTGGCTGTTGACAGCTTGCAGAACATCACCAACGACCCCAAAGACCGCAAGACCTATCTCCAACGTTTGCCCTTAACCGAACTGCAGATGGAACGGTCGAACAACAGATTAAAAGAGGCACTTTTCAACCTGGGCAACATTTATTACCAGGGGCTGAATGACTATGCAAAGTCTGAAGAATCCCTCGAATCATTATTGAAACGCTATCCTACGGATACCAGTTATTACCTTAGGTCCTGTTACAGCTTGTATGAGATGTACAAAGACATCGGGGAGACTGCCAAGGCTAACCATTACAAAGACCTTATTCTTAACCGTTTCCCTGATTCAGATTTTGCACATATCATCAAAGACCCTGCTTTTGCGAAAGAGCTAGCATCCAGAAGAAACCAGGCCAGTGATTTGTACAAGACTACCTATGGTGCTTACCAGCGGGGGCAGTACACCACTGTCCTCGACAATTGTGCCAAAGCCAAAAGCATCACAAGCGACAAATCTCTGCTTTCAAAATTTGAGTTTCTGAGAGTTGTTGCAAAAGGCAAGAGTCAAAACAATGACTCTTTGGTTGCCGGCCTGAAAAGGTATGTGGCCAAGGCACCCACCGGCGACTTAAAGACCCTTGCCCAGCGCATCATAGAGAGTGCTGAGAACAAAGAACCACAAAGCACAACATCAAGTGGTAACACACAGGCCGTTTCTCGTTCCTACAGCAAGAAAGATGATGCCATCCATTTGTTTGTGATGGTGGCTGACATGAAAAAGATCAATACCACGGCAACCAAACTGAAGATCTCCGACTACAATCAGAAGTACATGAGTCTGGACAAGCTTTCCACGACCAGTATCTACCTTGATGATTCACATCAGCTGATTACCGTCAGTAATTTCCCTGACAAAGAGCATGCGATGAATTATTTTACCGGGATTAACAGCAGTGATTATGTTTTTGGCACCTTACAGAGATCAGATTTCCAGATCTTTGTCATTTCTGTGGACAATTATCCAATTCTCTACAAAGCCAAGGATTTGAAGACCTATATGGAGTTTTTCAAGGAGAATTACCTATAAACCTCCAGACAAGGGGATTTTCAGAATAATTTAAAATAATCACACTAAGATTAGAATAATTTATTTATTTTTGCTTTTCCCCTAAGGGGGCAATATTGCTTTTGCTTAATAATCAAACATTTATAATAATTCCCATGGCTAAAAGTACCGAAATCGAATCCCCGTCCATTAACATTCTGGGAACCGGCACCGTTGTCAAAGGAAACATTACCTCCAACGGCGATTTTCGTATCGATGGCACCCTGATCGGGTCCATTGTTTCCAAAGGCAAGGTAGTGGTTGGCCCTACAGGAACGGTAGAAGGAGAAATTGGCTGTCAAAATGCCGACTTCTCAGGCAACATCAAAGCGCACGTGAATGTCACCGAACTTCTGACCTTAAAAGCGTCTTCAAAGCTCCTGGGAGACATCCGGGTCAACAAACTGGCCATTGAGCCGGGGGCAATTTTCTCCGGAACCTGTAAAATGGAAGGAATCGGGTTTAAAGACATTCCGCCCAGCTACGTCAATGATCCAGCCAAAGCCAAAGAGACGGCCACTACATAATTACGCATGGTATACCAGCATTGCTTTTCAGATGCTGGCAATCATTCTGTTAAGTGCCTTCGCAGGTGTTAAACTGGATGAATGGCTAATGATTCGTATCCCGGTCTTTACGATTGTCTTATCCCTGGCGGGTGTTGTCATTGCTATATACCAGGTTACCAAAGACCTGATGAAAAAAAAATAAGCCCATGAATCAAGTGCTCAGGAAGTTGTTTGCCCGTTACGTTGCCTTTACGCTTGTTGTTGCGGTGGTTATCTTTGGCATAAGTATGCTTTTACCCGCCGGTATGCGAACACCGGCACTGCCTTTCCTGATCCCTTTCTTTCTAATACTTGGCTTTGGGGTACAAGCCATCTTACTGAAAATGAGTGGCAATAAATTCTCAGGTTTCGTGAATGCCTATCTGGTGGCATCCTTCCTTAAGCTATTCCTTTATATAATTGTCATCGGGATCTATATCTACCTGAAGCGCAAGGATGCCATGCCCTTCACCATCACCTTCCTGATCTTATACATTGTCTACAGTGTTTTCGAGGTGCTGTCCTTGCTTAAAATAGACAGCAAGAAGTAAGCACTCGCTTCATTTACAACTTGATAAGCCTCCCGGTCCCCGTAATTTCACTTAGGATAGAATCCGGGTTCCCTTTGTAAAAGACGTCGCCAACCCCCGAAAGATGCGCCTCAAGCACATGTTGAACGTTCACATAACAATCGTTGGTGCCACCAGAAATGACGGTCACGTTTTTACTCTCCAGCGCGATACAATTTACGGGAGAAACTGCATCACTGAACACATACAAATTGTCGGTAATTCCTTGTGCTTCAATGTCGACGACTCCTTTTACAGATTTCAGGTTTAAGGTCGTTGCATGTACGTTCAGCTTAATGCTCCCACCCCCGTCACGGGCTTCTACAGTCAATTGATCAGCATACAGAGTATCTTTGGTATGCACCCAGCCTGTTCCCTGGTAAAAAATATTTTCGAGAGAAGGCACTGTGATATAGACCGTTATTTCTTTATCAGGGTCTTTCAGCCAAAGAAAATTCAAATTGCTTTTCAGCACAAGTCCATTGGCATTTACCTCTGTAATGATATCGTCCATCCAGTTCTTCCCGGCTTCCACTTTCAAGGTATATGCCGTATCATAAGCGATGACAAGGTTGATGTTGTCATTGACACTGACAGTCTGAAAGGGCATGACCGGGCGTGAAATGACGACAGTTTTTCCGGAACCTTCGAAGGCCTCAAAACCATCTTTGCAACCTGAAAACAAGACCAGGATGACAGCAATCAGAAAATTCAAAGTTTTACAATTCATCTTCATAAGCCCAATGGTAATTTATAACCCAGTCCAACTGCAATAAAATCAGCCCTGGCATAATGCGACTTCAGTGTAAAACTCATAAACGCTGATTTTGTCACGAAATACTTGAGTCCAAGCTTGTCATACAGGAATCCATCGCCCTGGTCTCTGCCATAGACATAAACCCCAATCTCAAAATTCATCCTGAGTCGCCCGAGATCAAGTTCATAAATCCCCTTGATGCCTGGTTTTACAACTTCCAGAACATTGCTGAGGGTATCTCCATCCTGTTCAAGGTTTGCCTGGTCGGAGGTATCAAAAAAGAGATCCGCACCAAAGCCGAGCCTGCTTTTCAGTGTAACAGGTTTGACAAAATCCCCTGAGAAGGCGATGACATAATACTGAGGGCCTAACAAAGGCTCTATTTGTTTGATTCCGTTCTGGACAGAGATCCTGGCTTCCCATTGTTTATCGACCAATTTCATATCAGCAAGTTGTCTTACAGTGGTTCTTGGATTTGGGAAATACAACAATCCGGCCGTCAGCATAGGAAGGTTGATGCCATAATTCGGGGATTTAATTGCCCCATTGGAGAAATGAGTGAAGCTGAATCCCCCATTAATAAACAGTTTGTCACTTACTTTGATCCGGCTTTCAAAGTGAAACTGTATACCCGGATTAACATGGGATCCAATGCTGAGGTTTTTAAAATTGTCCTTTCTATCAAAGGGTTTGTTCAGATAACCTGCACCGAGCGCCGCCCTAAGGGAGAAACGATAACTGCCTCCCTTCACCAAAGGGAATCTCACCCATGGCAACAAAGCATGGACATTCCCAAGGATGGGTGTATTTCCGAGATCAGAATAAAAGTAAGCGATCCCATATTCAGGCAGTGCATAGGCCTGGTGCCAGGGTTTGTCTCCTTCAGTCTGGAAGGTTAGGTTGAGTTCTGCAGCAGTAAAACGGCGATTGGAATACAAGCCCATGTCGAGGTGATGTCGTATCACGAAGCCATATTGGATTTTGGCTTCCAGGCCGGTACCCAGAGGAAAATTACCTGCAGTGGCCGTCAGAAAACCCGGGCTTATGGCAAGCAGGGCCATCATGGTCAGGAAGTGCAGATGCTTCAATGAATTCATGAAATTATCCTATTTGATCAGGTCCTTCAAGGCCACATCAAGATCCTGAAAACGGAACTGAAAGCCCAACTTTAGGAGTCGTTCAGGAATGACAGCCTGGCCGCTTGTTAATGCGCTTGCCCCTTCACCAAAAAGCACTTTTAGGGCAAAGCCAGGGACAGTAAAGATGGCAGGTTTGTTCAGGATTTTCGCCAGCTTTCCGGTAAACTCTTTGTTGTTGATTTGCTCTGGGGCTACCGCATTGAATACCCCATTTAACACTTGGTTTGACTGAATAAAAAGGATGATTTGCAGGATGTCCTCAATGTGAATCCAGGGGAAAGGCTGTAAACCATTTCCTATCATTCCACCCAATCCCAGCCGGAAAAGGGGTAGCTGTTTTGCCAGAGCTCCACCATCGGCAGCCAGGACGACACCAAAACGCAAAACGGCGACTCGGGTATCAGCACTATTCTGCAGTGCTGCTTTTTCCCATTGCTGCGTCAAATTTCCAAGGAAAGAATTGGTATAGACTGCATTCGTTTCAGTATGCGGTCCGCCATCCTGGTATATCCCGACAGCAGAAGCAGAAATCAGCAAGGGTGGCGGGGATTCTGAAAGGCCCATCGCTTTTACGAGATTCCTGGTTCCCTCTACCCTGCTGTTGTACATTACATCCTTGTATGCCTTGCTCCATCTATGCATAATTGGAGCTCCGGCCAGGTTAATCAGCATGTCCATGCCGCTTAACTTCCGGCTCAGCGCCTGGACATCACCGGCAAGATCATTGCAGCCAATGGCAAAGACTTCCCAGTCACGGCTTCTCAAGCCACGACTTAAATAATTGCCTATCAGACCTGTAGAACCAGTTATTGCGACTTTCATAATTATCCTCCGCCACAAAAGTACAACAATTCACATTGAGACATTTCTTAAAGATGGGTCAGGCTATACAATAGCTTACAAATAGCTGACAGCAGATTTTTTCGTACCTTTGCGCGACTAATTCAGAACGTCCCCTTTACTCAAAAACACTCAGATGGAAGCAAAAGAAAATACCGGACCTCTCTTTCCTGAATTTCCGCCAGTTACACGTGAAGCATGGGAAGCTCAGATCCTTACCGATCTCAAGGGAGCTGACTACAACAAAAAACTGGTCTGGAAGACTTACGATGGTTTGTCTGTACAGCCTTATTACCGAAAAGAAGATCTGGAATCCATTTCCTTTGTCAATACCAGTCCAGGCGATTTCCCATTCGTCAGGGGCAACAAGAAAACGCAGAACAATTGGGAAATCCGCCAGGATATCTTTACCGAAGATCCTGCTTCCGCCAACCTGTTGGCTGTTGAAGCGATCCGACAGGGTGCTGAAGGAATCGGATTCCACATTGCGCGGACGAAAGAAGTGGAAGAGATGCGAATCCTGCTTGACAACATCGACCTTGACAGCACGGCCATCCATTTTCTGAACGCCAGACATTATCCCAGTTTGCTGGATTTGTTTATCAAACACCTGGATTATACAGGACAGGAATACCACAACCTTAGCGGTTCATTGAATTATGATCCAATTGGTTATGCCTTGTTGCATGGTGATTTTTACCGTGGCAAGGACGTAGATCTCGCAGAAGCACCTGAGATGATCAGGAAGGTAAGACAAGAAATTCCGGGCTTCAGGGTGATCAATGTCAATGGGCAGCATTTTCATCATGCAGGCAGTACTATTGTGCAGGAAATTGCCTGGACGCTGGCATCCGGATTGGAATATCTGTCTGACCTCAGCGAACGCGGCCTGCGCATTGAAGAAATCACACCTCATCTGCAATTTACGCTGGCAACAGGATCTGATTATTTCCTGGAGATCGCCAAGATTCGGGCGATTCGTCTTTTGTGGGCACGCATTGTGGAGCAGTTTTCTCCCTCCGATACAAGCTATTGCCGGATGAGTATCCATGCCACTACCTCCCGTTGGAACAAGACCTTGTATGATCCTTATGTTAACATCCTGAGAACCACTACCGAAGCGATGTCGGCGGCCATTGCAGGTGTTGAGGTCATTAGTGTAGGGCCTTTCGACCTGAGGTATAAAAATACGGACGAATTCTCATACCATATTGCACGTAATCAACAGATTATCCTGAAAGAAGAAAGCTGGCTAGACAAGGTTGCTGATCCTGCAGCCGGCTCCTATTACATAGAAAGCCTTACAGAACAACTTGCAGCAAGTGCCTGGGCTCTTTTCCAGGAAACTGAAGCAAAAGGTGGCCTCATCCAATGTATGGAAAGCGGTATAATCCAGGACTATATTACAGCATCCGCATCTGTCAAGGAAGAAGACATTGCCACCAAAAAGATCATTTTCCTTGGAACCAACCAATATCCTAACCAGGCAGAGCTTATGCGGCCTTCCATCACGAAACCCAAACCGGTGGCGGGTATTGTCAAAGAAACAGCATTCAGACCTTTGCAGTTACAGCACGCTACTTCCTCCTTTGAGGCAATACGTCTTGCAACAGAAGATTTTGTTGCCCGCGGCGGAAAGAAACCGCTGGTGTTCCTCTTTACCTACGGGAATCTTGCCATGCAGAAAGCCCGTGCTTCCTTCATCACCAATTTCTTCGCCTGTGCCGGCTTTGAAATCCTTGACAATCCGGGTTTTGAGACAATAGAGGAAGGTGTTCAGGCATGCCAGCGCATGCAGCCGGACCTTGTTGTATATTGCAGTTCTGATGACGAATATCCTGCACTCGTTGCGGGCGCTTTTGCTCCGGTACAACACGCATGCCCCGCTTGCATGCAGCTGGTTGCAGGTCAGCCCACTGCTCATCTTGACAGCTTGAAACAAGCTGGTATACAAGACTTTATTCACATACGGAGAAATATTCTCACGACACTAACACACTACCAGGAAAAACTAGGCATTTGTTAATCTTGCCAAACGAAAAAGCAGACCATGAGACCAGATTTTAAAGACCTACCGTACCAAAGTCCTGCCAGTGGAACAAACAAGGCAAACAGCCCTGAACTGAAGCAAGAGACCAGTTTTCTTACACCTGAGCAGATTCAGCTCAAAGGCGTTTACCAGGCAGACGACCTGCAAGGGATGGAGCACCTCGACTATGCAGCCGGCTTACCACCTTTTCTGCGTGGGCCCTACTCCAGCATGTATGTGATGAAACCATGGACAGTCAGACAATACGCAGGCTTCAGTACAGCAGAAGAGTCCAATGCCTTTTACCGCAGGAACCTTGCTGCCGGTCAAAAAGGCTTATCCGTAGCCTTCGACCTTGCCACGCACCGTGGCTATGATTCTGACCATGAACGTGTTGTGGGAGATGTTGGAAAGGCAGGTGTTGCCATTGACTCCATCCTCGACATGAAAATCCTTTTCGATCAGATCCCGCTGGATGTCATGTCAGTTTCTATGACCATGAACGGGGCAGTCCTTCCTGTGCTGGCATTTTACATCGTAGCAGCCGAAGAACAGGGAGTTCCCATGGAAAAGCTATCAGGAACCATACAGAATGACATTCTGAAGGAGTTTATGGTCCGCAACACCTATATATATCCTCCGGCTCATTCCATGAAAATCATCGCGGATATCTTTGAGTTTACTTCAAAAAACATGAAGAAATTCAACTCCATCAGTATCAGCGGATACCATATGCAGGAAGCAGGTGCCACGGCCGATATTGAGCTGGCCTACACCCTTGCAGACGGTCTGGAATATCTGCGGAAAGGTGTCGAGGCAGGCATTCCTATTGATGCCTTTGCACCCCGTTTGTCATTTTTCTGGGGTATAGGAATGAACCACTTCATGGAAATTGCCAAGATGCGTGCTGCCAGGATGTTATGGGCCAAAATTGTGAAACAGTTTAATCCCACAGATCCCAAATCCCTGGCCTTGAGGACCCATTGTCAGACTTCAGGCTGGAGCCTGACAGAACAGGATCCATTCAACAATGTCTCCAGGACCTGCATCGAAGCGCTGGGCGCGGCACTTGGGCACACACAATCCCTGCATACCAATGCATTGGATGAAGCGATTGCCTTACCCACAGACTTTTCGGCCCGGATAGCGCGTAACACCCAGATTTATTTGCAGGAAGAAACCAACATCTGCAAGGCTGTTGATCCCTGGGCAGGCTCCTATTATGTAGAATCTCTTACCCATGAACTGGCCCACAAAGCCTGGCAACTGATAGAGGAAGTCGAAGCCCTTGGTGGTATGGCCAAAGCCATAGAAACCGGCATTCCAAAAATGCGGATAGAGGAAGCCTCCGCGCGTAAGCAAGCCAGGATAGATGCAGGAAGAGACACCATTGTGGGTGTGAACAAATACAAGCTCGACAAAGAAGAGCCAATGGAGATCCTGACCGTTGACAACAGCGCTGTCAGGGAATCTCAGATCCGCCGTTTGGCGCAGCTCAGGGCCGACAGGAATGAAGCCGAGGTACAAATCGCGCTGAATGCCCTGACAAGTGCAGCAGAAAGTGGAGAAGGCAACCTCCTGGCACTCGCCATTGACGCAGCAAGAAAAAGGGCAAGTCTGGGAGAAATCTCCTATGCCATGGAAAAAATATTTGGCCGGTACAAAGCCGTCATTCGTTCCATTTCGGGCGTTTATTCTTCAGAATCTATGACCAGTGATATCTTTCATAAAGCACAAGGCCTTGCAGATCATTTTGCAAGCCTGGAAGGCCGCAGGCCACGTATTATGATTGCCAAGATGGGGCAGGATGGCCATGACCGTGGTGCCAAAGTTGTTGCCACCGGCTATGCCGACATGGGCTTTGATGTAGACATTGGACCCCTTTTCCAGACACCGGAAGAATCTGCAAGACAAGCTGTTGAGAACGACGTCCACATCCTGGGCGTTTCCAGTCTGGCCGGAGGGCACAAGACCTTGGTTCCTCAGGTTATTGATGAGCTCAAAAAGCTTGGCAGAGAGGACATTATGGTCATCGTAGGCGGCGTTATTCCGGCACAGGACTATGCTTTTCTGTACGACAGTGGTGCTGTTGCCATTTTCGGCCCCGGAACCCCTATCCCGGAAGCAGCTGTTAAAATGCTGGACATCCTGATTGCCGCAAGGGCATAAAAAAAGGTGGCCTGAAAACGACCACCTTCTATCTTATTTTGCTTTCCCCTGGTTAGCAACCTTCTCCATCATTAGCCGGAGTTTCTCGGGGTCGCCAAGGAAATAATCTTTCTGCAGTACGAGATCGTCATCGAACTCAAAGACATAAGGAATTGCAGTTGGCAGGTTCAACTTGATGATGTCTTCCTCGCTCATGTTTTTCAGGACTTTGATGATTCCCCTCAGGCTATTGCCATGCGCCGCCACCAGTACTTCTTTGTGCTGCCTGAGTTTCTGAGAGATTTCGTTTTCCCAGTAAGGAACGATACGGTCTACCGTATCTTTCAGTGATTCCGTCAGGGGGATATCTTTCTGGTCAAGGTCTTTGTATCGGGCATCATGGGCAGGATTGCGTGGATCCGTAACGGCCAGCGGTGTAGGTGGAACATCGTAGCTGCGACGCCAGATGTGCACTTGTGCTTCACCATATTTTGCAGCCATCTCCGACTTATTCAAGCCTTGAAGTTCCCCGTAATGTTTCTCATTCAGCCGCCATGTTTTCTGTACCGGAATCCAAAGCTGATCCAGTTCATCCAGCATATAAAACAAGGTTTTAATGGCTCTTTTCAGAACAGAAGTATATGCGACATCGAAATGGAATCCTTCGCTCTTGAGCAATTTTCCACCTTCAATTGCTTCCTCGACACCGGCGGGAGAAAGGTCAACATCTGTCCATCCTGTAAAACGATTTTCTTTATTCCAGACACTTTCACCATGTCGGACAAGTACTAATTTGTGCATGTGGGTATTGTTTGAGGTTATCAGTCAATGTAGATTACCAGGTTCAGGCTAGTTATTAGATGTGTCAGGGCCAGGGTTTAAATGGTTTTTTATACACCCTGTACAGGATGTAAATACCAATCAGTACAAATGGAATACTAAGTCCTTGTCCCAGGTTCAGGGCCATTTTATTTTCAAAATCAACCTGATTTTCCTTTAGAAACTCCAGAAGGAAACGCAATCCGAAAAGGATGACCATAAACCAACCGAACAAGAGGCCTTCAGGCAGTTGTAGTCCCTTTTTCCGATACGTCATAAAGAGAAACAGGAAAAGTCCGATATAGGCAATCCCTTCATAAATCTGGGTAGGATGCCTGGGAATCATGCTAAAATCGTCACGGAGAAATACAAACGCCCAGGGCAGGGTGCTGGCTTTTCCATAGATCTCAGAATTCATCAGGTTGCCCATACGGATCATAAAACCGGCCAGAGCCACTACGATAACAATGCGGTCCAGTATCCACAAATAGGTAAATCTGTAGCGTTTGGCAAAAACATAAAGAGCGAAGAGAATCCCAACTGCGGCACCATGGCTTGCCAATCCTCCTTCCCAAATTTTCAGAATTTCAAGGGGATGTGCAAGGTAGATTTCCGGTTGATAGAAGAGACAATGGCCGAGTCTTGCGCCAATCACAGTTCCCAGTATCATATAAAGGGAAAGATTATCCAGTATTGTGGCAGGGACATTTTCCTTCTTGAAAATGTTACCCATAATCATGTAACCGAAATAAAACGACAAGGCAAAAAACAGTCCATACCATCGGACGGCAAAACTGCCCAGGCGAAAAATCTCAGGATCTACATTCCATTGGATAAATTCTAGCATCATCATGTGGCAATTTTTGTATAAGAATTACAATTGAATCAAGAGGACCATTTTCTGTCCGGCACGCAAGATGTCAATACTGACAGTCTTGCCGGCCTCCAGGCCTTTCATGCGGTCCATGTATTCATAAATATTTTTAACCGGTTTACCATTGATGGCTGTAATGATATCAGCTTTTAACATACCCCCTTTTGCTGCAGGTTTGTCTTTGGTCACACCATCAATCCTGAGTCCAATATCGCTACTGGACGTAAAATCCGGTAAGATCCCCAGGGTAATTTTAAACCTGGCACCACTGCGGCCACCATTTCCTTTCGGACCGGCTTCTTTAAAACTCAATTCAGTCGCACGGTTTGCCACATCCAGAACCACCTTGGCGGAATAATCGAGGACAGCCTTCTCTCCGACATAATTGATTCTGTCGGCATCATCATTCGGGGTATGATAGTCGTCATGAGCACCTGTCGTGAAGAAGAAGACAGGGATGTTCTCCATATAGAAACTGGAATGGTCAGAAGCTCCATAACCTTCAGGGGAGAATTTTATTGCAAAGTCCGAGGGCTTGTAATTAGTCAGGATTTCTTCAGCTTCGATGGAAGTTCCGGTTCCACTGATCATCAGTGAAGCTGAGTCTTTGGGCAGCCTTCCAATCATGTCGAAATTAAACATGGCTTTGATTTTCTTAAGCTCTACCGGGGGGTGCTTCACGAAATAATTAGATCCCAGTAATCCCATTTCTTCACCTGAGAAAGCGACAAAGATGATGCTGCGTTTTGGTTTTTCTTTCATTTGCAGAAAAGCGTCTGCAAGCGCCATTATTCCGCCAACACCTGAAGCATTGTCATCAGCACCATTGTGCACTGCAAGCGTATCCGGCATTCTGGATCCAGAGCCGGGGCCACCCATGCCCAGGTGGTCATAATGAGCGCCAATAACAATATAATCATCCTTTAATTTAGGATCGGATCCTTCAATATAACCGACAACATTTTGTGTAACACCTTTCAGCAAAGAGACCTGGGTAACCGCTTTCACATAAGGAATCAGCGGGAAAGAAGCGGGTTTCATGTCCTGTTTGTATGCTTTCTCCACATCATCAATAGTTTTGCCACTGGCTTTCAACAAGAGATCCACCACGCTGCGTTTGACATTCACGACAGGGATCCCGGCAGTAGAAGCACTTTTGTCGAATAACAAAGGAATCAGCGTATCAATTTTTTCGACATCCTTACCGGTAACAAAGATTACACCGATTGCGCCATGATCTTTGGCATTCAATACCTTACCGCGCTCATCAGAATAGTTGACAAATTTGTTTCCAATCTTTTCATATTCAGGATTACCGCGCATGATCACGGCCCATTTGTCCTTTACATCGATTCCTTCATAATCGTCCCATTTCAGGCTATCAGACTTGATTGTAAAGCCATATCCTACAAAAGCCGTGGCAGTTTCCAATTTTGCATTCTCGGAGAAAGAGAGTGGTGTAAAGTCAATGCCAGGTTTACCTTCGTAGCCATTAAACGACAAGGCATTCATAGGGCCCAGCTTCACTTCATAGACGACTTCATAGCGTTGAAAAAAGTTATCATTAAACGGTTTGATGCCGATTTCCTCAAAGCGGGACACCATCCAAACCGCACTGATGCGGGCTTCTACAGTTCCTGATTTCCGACCTCTGAAAGAATCAGAAGCCAGGATAAAGACATCCTTTTTTAAGGATTCTAACTTAATTTCCTGGGCTATTGCGAACCCGCTTAACATCCAGAATCCAATAAGCAGGGAGATAAATGACTTAAATTTTCTCATACATAAAATTGTTGTAGGCCCTAAGGGTGCGGGCGAAACTAATCTGCGCAAAATTACACTTGTTCAGTATACCATTGGACATTCTTTCAAATTTTGCAGCAGAATGCCAAAAAAAAAGCGGGCTACACCAGGCAGCCCGCTTTGTAATAAGGTCATAAGGATTATTTACCAAATGTTCTCATGAGGTTAACAAGCATCCAACGCTCATCAGCATTAGGAATTTTCTTGTCGTAACCTGGCATTTCATCTCTTCCGATTGAAGTCTGATAGAAAAGTGCGCCATCTTTCTGAGCCTGGAATTCTTTGGTTGCGAAGCTAGGCACTGCAGATTTGAGGCCGGCAGCCTTTGTACCATCACCTAAACCTTTAGAACCATGACATGATTTGCAAAATTTAGCGTATAAAGCTGTTGCAGTTGCGAGGGAAGCCGCATCACTTTTAACAGGGTTTTTCATGCCCAGATCCTTTGCAGGAATGGTCCATGGTTTTGCTTTTGCCTGAGGGGCGCTGGTCATGCTGAGCATAACAAGACTTCCCATCAAAACAACGAAACTGAATACTACGATTCTTGTTTTCATTTTTTGTACTTTTTGGTTAATGGTGTAAAATTATAATTAATTACCGAAATTCCAATTACCAAAAAATGTTCCACAATTGTATCCGACCCTGAATTTAGAACCAATCTAAATTGCATAAAAAAGGCGGGCTCCATCTGGTAGCCCGCCGATTTTAAAACTTACAGTTTATTTTTTGAATGTTCTCATCAAAGAGACAAGCAGCCAACGATCGTCAGCGCTAGGGATTTTTTTCTCATAGCCTGGCATTTCGTCTCTACCAATGGTAGTTTGGAAGAATAAAGCACCATCTTTCTGAGACTGGAATTCCTTTGAAGAGAAGTCACCGGCAGCGGTTTTCAGACCGGCAGCTTTGGTGCCATCACCCAAACCTTTTGCTCCGTGGCATGATTTACAATGCTTGTTCCACAGTGCTTTGGCAGCAGTTTCGGCAGCAGCATCAAACTTAACAGTGTTCTTCATTGATGCATAATTGGCAGGAATAGTCCATGGTTTTCCTTTGGCCTGAGGTGCACTTGTCATACTGATCAGCGCGAAGCTTCCCAGGATGGCGACAAAACTTAATAATGCGATTCTTGTTTTCATTTTTCCTCCTTTTTTAGTTTGTTAGGGTTTTTAGAGTATGTTAATCAAAGTTTAACTTCAAATTATCAATTGGCAGTAATGATCGGGGAAAGAGAATAAGGCTGATTTGGTTTACAACATCATGAAATCCATGCGCTGTGTTTTTTATATTACAATATATGTGCCAAATCAGACTCCGAATTTCTCATATTCCTCCATTTTTGCAATGCGACGGATTTTGAAAATTTTATAGACTGCGTAGGCATAATGTCCCCAAACGCCACCCAGCAGGATAATGAGTGTTTGGACCATCCAGGTAGGAGCTACCTGGCTCCAAAGGGCTTTGTAGGATCCCGGTACGACATGAACAGCCTCTACACCCCACTTCAGCAGCGTATCTGCCTGGATGTTGCCATAGGTTTCATTTTCTTCAATCCTTGCGATTACATGAAGCACGCCTGCAGAATCACCGGGGAGCCCGGCAGGGAAATCAAAAACGCAAACCCCGGCGGAGTCGATTTTTCCTTCGCCGATTTTGAGTGGACTGAACATCCTTTGAACATACAGCATGACAGCTGCATCAGCCAGTGGAATAGGAGCACCTTTGTCGTTGGTACCAAAAGCCATCACCGTGATGGTTTTGATACTATCCTCGCCATTGGGTGTGAGTTTGAAGTTCACATCTTTGACGCTGACCTGATCTTCGATTCCTTCAAATTTCTCATTCCCGGCAAAACTGGCTCCGACGGTAATCAGGCCAGCTTCATCAAGCGGCAATACTTTAGAAACGGGGATGACAAAGATCGCTTCACCTTTCAGTGATGTTTTGACTTTGTTTAATTCGAGACTTTTATCAGCACCACTGAAGAAGGTAATTTCAGCACCTCTGACGGCCTTTCTCTCCTTGTTCTCTACATAATGTAAGGAAGCCTTTAAAGTACGGGTACCATTTGCATTTTTGTATTGAATGAATTCCAATGAAGGTGGTTTCTTTTCTGCTGCTTCAGCTGTGGCAGAGTCCTGCGCCATCGAAAAGAGCGGGCTGAGCAAAAGCAATGAGAATACGACGGCAAGCCGCTTTCCCATGAATGATCTGATATTAATGTGTATATTTTTCATATCGCTGAATCAAAAGCTTACTTTTTGTTTGTATTTCTCATCATCATCGGTCATTTCAGAAACAGAGATGATCGGCACCAATTTGGTAGCCAGCATGATCAGGATTCCGAAAACGGCGATGCCGGCCAGTGAGAGCGACCATTCCACCCAGGTGGAGGAATAGCTAATCCAGGCTTCCCGGGTATCCTGAATGGGGAGATAAGGTGTTTCCAGGGTAGGGATAACGATGAGGTAGCGGTTGACCCACAATCCGATGAGGGCGATGAGTGCTGCGAAAGTGATGTTGTTGATGGTCCGTAACCTCGGAAGCCCAACGACGACAATGGGCACCAGGATTCCGACATAATTTGAAAAGATAAAGAGCCAATAGAAATCAGTAAACAAACGATCAATCAGGACTTTGTCCATTTTTACTGAGCCATACCACTTTGTCAGGTAATCGCTAAAGGTGAAATAACCATAAAAACAAGCGATAACCAGCATAATGACACCCACATTGATAAAGTGAGTCCGGGTAATATATTCTTCAAGGTGGTATATTTTTCTAAAGAACCACATCAGGATGATGAGCAGACCAGTACCTGAGAAAACAGCAGCGATAACGAAATAAGGACCGAAGATGGTGCTATGCCAACCTGGTTGCAGCGTGACGCCGAAGATCCAGGCAAGTACAGAGTATACAATGACAGCGATGGCAATGATCATACCGGCCATGATGTCGCGGGCAAGCACCAGTTGTTTGCGTTGTGCAGGGGTTCCTGTGTAGCCGAGGGCCAGCACTTTGTAGATTTTCTTTCTCCATTCCGGCATTTTCATGTTGACTCTATCGCGGAGGGTAGCAAAATCCTCAATAAAAGAAAGGTAGAGGAAGATGAAACATCCGAAGATATCTGTTGTAATGGCGATGACGTCCCAGGTAATCGGGGACTGAATCCTGGGATACAAAATCAGGAAATGAAGCCTGTCGAGCCTGCCAATACAGAAAAGGATGAAACACGGTCCGATAAGCAGAGAGATCACGGTAACCAATTCGGCGATCCTGATAACCGGTCCACGCCAATGTGAGCGAAAGAGATGTAAAGAGCCGGATACCAGCGCCCCGGCATAACTCAATCCCATGAAAAAGATAAAGTTCACGATGTACATACCCCATACAACATTATCACGCATCCCGGTTACGATGTGACCTTCCCTGATTTGTGTTACGAGGCCGTAGACGCCAAAAGCAAACAGCAGCAGAAAGAAGCCAAACAGCAGGTACCAACTCAGAGTTGTTTTTTCGAGGCGGGGAACAAACTCTGCCAGGAGTTTGCTTTCCAATTGTTTTTTGTCGCTATTCATTGGATGGTTTTATTAATTCATACGGACTAGTATGCTTGTATCTTTCCTTAACCTCTTCGTCAATTCCTTCAAGACCTCTTTCAACAGGGAACTGCCTGTCTGTTGGAGGAAGGTAGTAGACACTGGGCTCAGTACCCAAAGACTCAAGGTATCTGTAAGCTGCTTTGTCCCTGATCAGGTCACTGAATTTCACAGTATCTGTGCCATTGGTGACAGTATCTTCGATGACATCACCAAAATAGATGACACCCATCGGGCAAGCTTGAACACAACGGGGAAGCTCACCCTGTCTGAGTTTATCGGCACAGAAGACGCACTTCCCGACAGTACCTTCTCTTCCGGGAAGATTTGTTTCAGGTGAGTACGGGATATCCAGATCTTCTGAAGGTGGTTTGTCCCAGTTGAAAACGCGAACAGAATAAGGACAGCCTGTCATACAGAATTTGCAGCCGATACAACGTTCATTATCGACCAGAACGATTCCATCAGAGCGTTTGTAGGTAGCACCTACCGGGCATACGCTGGCACACATGGGGCTATCGCAATGGAAACAAGGCCTCGGGAACCAGAAGGGAGCCTCTTTTGGCGACTCCTGCAGCAGGTATACGCGCATCCATTCCTGGTCTTTGGTCAGGTGGTGTCCTGCCTGACAGGCATCGACACATTTCCTTGCATTTTTACACTTTCCAAGGTCGATTACCATGGCGAATTTCCGTCCGGGGAGTCCATGCCTGGAGGCTTCACGGGAGACATACAAGTCTTCCGTTGGATTCATTAACTGGGAAGCTTCCACTTCGACCAGTTTCCCATCTGTTGTAAGCACTTTGACCTTGGTGCTTTTGGCATCAGGATCATCGCCTTTAAACTTGAAAACGCCGGATCCGGCTGCTGCAGCCAGGGCTATAACTCCCAATCCAGCTCCCATGAATATAAACTCTCGGCGCGAGGATTTTAGTTCATCAATTTCTTCGTCTTTCATTTTGTTGTTGTTTATCTAAATACCTTATTCATGAACATCATGCCATCCGGTAATCATACTCTTAAAATTGCTTAATGGGGTATGGCCCATCGTGCAGAGATACAAATGCGCAAATAAAAACACGGTTAAAACCACACCCATAATGACATGAATAATGTCCATGAGGATCAGACTACCAAGTCCCAATAAGTTAAAAATCTTAGGGTAATACAAAGCCAGGCCTGAGATACTCATCAGGGGCATTGCGATGTACATCGCGAAGATGTAGGCGAACTTCTGCAAGGGGTTAAACTTGGTGTCTTTGTTGAGGGGAAAAGGGTGTGGCTCACCTTTGAAGATTCCAAAGGCATAATACCTTCCCTGTTTTATCAGGTCAGAAATCATGTTTTTGTTATACATCTTATAAAAGTGGCCGTTGCGGCTGAAAAGATTGCCAAAGAAGAAAATCATGTAATTAAACACCAGGATAAAGCCGGCATAATTGTGAATCTTAACAGCAAGGGCAAAGGGAATCATGGGTGATTCCAGGTTAGAATACTGCATTGAGAATCCGGATACAATCAGTATGAGGAAGAGCAATGCATTTAAAACGTGCCACAAACGAACCCAAACAGGATAAAAATATAGTTTCTCTGACATAATGTACTGTGTTATTTTTTGAATGCTATCCGTAAAACTGCATGTACAGCAATTACGATAATGGTGACTAAGAAAAAGATGTTCCCGAAGAGATTTAAGGTAGTGCTGCGGGTGGCCCCGATCAGCACAGCATCTCCCATGACAGCATCATTCATGAGGCCTGTTTCCAGGCGATACTTATAGAGAGAGGCTTTCAGGCGGGAGTTGGCAGTATGGCATTCCACACACTTCCTGACAGCCTTATCTTTGGGAAGAATGGCATGTGCCACGAGCATGCTGTCATTCACAGCGGTATGACACTCGATACAGCGGACCTTCGTAAAGTGGTTGGCCTGGTTTGGAAGCCATGCATGGGTTTTGGTAACATTCGGATTCAGGCGGTCGGAGATCAGCTGGTATTTGTTCACATCAGCATGACAGCTTAGACAGATTGAATTGTCGTAGGCGATGGTAGTCTCAAGATCCTGGGTACGATTGCCGGCATTAATCTTATAATAATGTGAATCATGACAGCTCCAGCAGGAGAACTCCTTGGCATGTTTGGTAAAATGGACACTTTTATCACATTCTACCTGTATCTTCTCGAAACCATATTTGGCATAATTGGGATCATCACCATGGCAGTCGAGGCAACCCGGAATGGCCTCAAACCGTAGCTGTGGTTTGTGTGGGAAGCCTTTGTAATCTTCTGAGTGACAATCGATACATTTAAAGTTCCAGTGGTTAGAGCTGTAATAAGCTGCAGTATCGATGACACATTCGCGATACATTTTTTGTTTGAAGTCGATACCCAGGCTATCATCTTTGTATTCAACATGATTTTTGCCATGGCAGCGCAAACAAAAGGCATTGGCTTCCTTGTTGGTATATTTCCTTACCTTGACTTCTTTGGCAGCTTCCTTGTCTTCGCCTTTGGTTTCTGTTCCGGCATCTGCAGGAACAAAAGCCAGGAGCCCAAAGGATAGGGTGACCAGCAAAGCCAGGCCAATTCCTAATTTTAGTGCATGTTTTCGGATCATAGGTTAATTCTTTCGGGACTAATTTTTAGTAAATGATAATCTTAGAGGTCGTAGTTTTCTGAGGTGTGCTGATGTGCAGGTAGTAAAGTCCGGGAGCCAGGTTTTCCGGTAAAGCGATGTGCTCATTGTGATTGCCTGATGTGCGGGTAATTCCGTTCATGAGTTTATGTTGTTTTCCAAGGCAGTCATACAATGTAATACTAAGGCTTTGCTGGCTGTTCAGAGAGTAAGTAACATTGATCATGTCGTGGGCAGGGATAGGATATAGCTTGAGTGAATTGAGCACTCCTTCGTTGATGCCGACAGCAAACTCGGGTACCACGAATGTATTGAGTTTGATGTTGGGCTCACCAATGCAATAGGCTCCATAAAAAGTCACAGGGCCAGTTCCAGCCGCCGGGGCAGTCCATGTGAAAGTCCAGATAGCAGGATTTGCAGAAAGATTGGTGGTTTGTGTCAGGGCTTTACCCCCGTTGGTCAGTTTTGATCCGGTACCTGCAGCCAGTGTACCAAGTAAAGCTCCTGATAATGACTGAGGTGAGACCTCAAATCCTTTTTTCCCTGATCCCGGGAGGGTAATCGTCATCGTATATTGTGTACCAGCCACATACCCGGAGGCAGGCACATTTGAAGTGATAACATTGCTTATATTTGTGGCAGAACCATGACAGGCAGTACAACTCTGTCCATCTGCCGGTGACCCGGTATACCCCCCTGGTGAACCATTGGGATATTTGGGATCCTTGTCACTAAAACTTAAAAAAGTGATAGAAACAAGGCAAAAAAGCACTGGCAATAAGAAAATCCTCCTCATAAATCTATTAGCTTGGTAGTTAAATAGTTACATCTGTTACTTTGTTTATTCTTTCACAAAGATATTTCATCGCTTATTACAATGTGGGTTCTCGTTTAATTTGAACTTAGATTTATTATAAATAGGTGATTTTTTCTTCTATAACTAATTCATTTAATGTTCGTTATACTTTAAACTTGAGTGTTTCTAAATTCACAATACGCCAAAACCCGGGCAGGAGAAAAAAAAACAAATGCCATGCAGCTTAGCGATGAATTATCTACTTTCGCCCTAATTTAAAATTGAAAATGGCAATCCGGAATTGGTTAGAAGATAAGTTCGTTGAAGTATACGGCTCGGGTGATGAAGTGATTCATTTCTTTTTTGCGCCGGGCAGGGTAAACCTGTTGGGAGACCACACAGATTATAATGGGGGCTATGTCATGCCCATGGCCCTTGACATGGGAACATACCTGGTCCTCAGGCGGAATGAGAAGCAATGTTTCAGCTTTGCCTCGACCAACAAAGAAGGTAGATTTGACATTCCTGTGCAGGAGGCTCATCAACCACAGCAGGGTGAATGGATCAACTATCCCTTGGGTGTTTTGCATCACCTCAAGCTGGCGGGCGCTTCATTTCTGGGCTATGACATGCTGTATCATAGTGATTTACCGATCGAGGCGGGCCTGGCCTCCTCCGCTGCCATGGAAGTAGTCACGGCTGTTGCCATGAACGAATTATACGCCCTGCAGCATGAGAAGAAGGATCTTGCCTTGTTGTGTCACAAAGCGGAAAACGAATTTGTGGGCATACCCTGCGGAATCATGGATTCCTTTGCCATCGCCCTTCACCGTAAAAACACAGCCTTGTTTCTGAACTGTGCAACACAGAATTTTACCCATGTGCCTTTTTTGCATGAAGGTGTATCCCTGGTGATTGCCAATTCCAACATCAGCAGGCAACTCACTGAATCTCAATATGCTTTGAGAAGGGAGGAATGTGAGCAGGCTGCTGCCATCATCAGAGAGACAAGGCCTTTGGACAATCTCGGGCAATTGCATGCCAACGACTTCAACAAGCTCATTCCATTGTTCAGCGATCATGAAGTCCTGATGAAAAGGCTGCGGCATGTGGTGGGAGAAGACATGCGTGTACTTACTGCAGCCAAAGCCATGCACGACAATGACATGCCCAGGCTTGGCGCGCTCATGCTCGATTCCCACATTTCCCTGAGAAACGACTTCGAAGTCAGTTGTGAAGCGCTGGATGCCCTCATCGAAGAGGCTTACAACACCCATCTCAGCATCGGAAGCCGAATGACAGGAGCAGGATTTGGTGGCTGCACGGTGAACCTGGTGAACCTGGGTGCAGAACAAGAGTTTATTGAAAAGGTAGGGGAACAATACAAGCAGAGAACAGGCCTGATTGCTGATTTTTACCTTGTGAAGACCGGCAAAGCTGCCGGAAGAATTTAGAGAATCATTAAAGAAATTATCGCATACCATGGATCTTAGTGCATATTCAGGAGAACAATCACTCGAATTTGAGAAGAATTACAAAGAACTGAAAACGAGGCTCGACAACGCCATAAAGGAGTCATACCGGGCTTCGGACAACCGCATGGCCAAAGACATCCTCATCATGGCACAAGCCGCTTTCAAAGAATTCAAGCTGAGAAAGGAAGACCGTGAGGAACAATACACCCGTTTGCAGGAAGCTTTCGAAAAGCTGAACAAGAAAATCGCAGATGAACGCGCTTCCTTCGAAAGAGAATCCGTTGAAAACTACAGCCAGCTGAAGCTAACAGTAGAAGAGGCCATTTACCAGGCCGGCAAAGCCCAGGATACCCGTGAAGCCAAGTCATACCTGATTGAGGCGCAAAATGCTTTCCGCGGGCTTAAGCTGGTAAAGGAACAAAGGGAAGAACTCTATAATAAGGTGCAGACTGCCTTTACTGAAGTCAATTCCCGTCAGCAAATGGAATTCCAGGCCCTGAACGAGGAATCTCAGCTGCACTTTTTTAAGATGAAACCCGTACTGGAAGGCATCGCTGCTGAGATGCAGGCAGGTACTGAACGAAAAGTTATCCGTGAGAAACTCATAGACCTGCAGGCAGAAATCCGCAACCTCAGACTCTCCAGGGAACACAGAGACAGCTTGCTACAGCTTGTACAACAGGTGTTTACCGGCATGGACAGCGAACGCAAAAAAGAAGATGAAGAATTTAAATCTGAAGCTGAGTCCAACTATACCATATATAATGAACGCACCGCCAAAATCAAAGACGAAGCTCTTCAGTCCACTGACTTCAGGACTACGCGTGAGAACCTGAAACAGCTGCAGGCTGAGTTACGTGACAGTCGCCTGCTCTGGGATCAGAAAGACAAGCTATTTGCCGAACTCCAGGAAGCCTTTACTGTGCTGAACAACCGCCAGGATGAGGACAGGAAAGTCTATGAGACCGAATCCATCCTGAATTATGAACGTCTGAAGAAAAGGGTAAACCTGGGACTCAAGCAGGCACAGGAATCATCGGAATACAAAGAAACCCGTGAATTCCTGAAGAAGATACAGGGCGAGTTCAAGGGGATTAAGATGGTGAAGGAACAGAGAGAAGAGCTCTATGCCAGGCTACAGACAGCCTTCGAGACGCTGCAAATCCGCCTGGATGTCTATTTCAGGGAGAAGCAGAAAAACTGGGAAGTCAGGATGACTTTTAAGCTGAAAGACCTGACTGTCAATGCAGAGGATCTGAAAAACGAGATAGAAAAAGACGAAGAGACTCTGGATGAGTTGGAGAATCAACTTGAGATCGTGTTACAGAAACCCCTGGAGGTGTCGGCCAGAATCAGCCTGGAGGCGAGGATACAATCCCTGAAGCATGCCATTGCCGAAAAGCAGATTGAAAAAGCGGAGACAGAAACCGAAATCGAGAGTTTACAGCAACGCCTGTATGGAGGAGAAAACCAGGAATAGCTATTTTCTGCTTCCCATCGCATCAATTTGTCCCATCAAGGCATTGAGAAATGGGCTTTCTCCTTTCCCATCCATCAAAATCGCGGTATTCTCCCCTATCCTGAGGAAGATCCACTCCCTGCCATTTTTTGCATATTTCCGGTATTTTGCATTCCCGGCATCATAAAAGTCATTTTTCTTCTGGAACTTCTCCAGCTCAGCACCATCTTTAAAGACAATGCGGCCATAATTGAGTTCCCCCTGGCTTTGCTTTAAAGGCAGCACAGTGATTTCAGAGAAAGCGATTCCGGAAAACAGGGGTTCCCAGGCCGGAAGGCCATAATATAAGCCCAGGTAGCCTTTGATAAGCTTCAGCTCAGCGCGGAACTGCCGTAGCTGTCCGGCAGTCAGAATTCCGGGCGGGGTATACGCATTCCCGGGTGTCCGTGGCAAAAGGAGCTTCGCCATATCGACCAGGGTTTTCCTGCCTCTGACTGTATCCAACCTCAGGGTATGGATGCGGATATACCAGGAACCTTTGGCAAACAACATCTCCCTGTCATTGTGAAAACTGTATTCAAACAGGCTGTCCTTTACGCCGGCCTCCCGCTGGGCCACAGAATAGGCACCGAAGGCAGCGACAGAGTCGGCCATCTCATACATCTCGATGTGGAAGAGGTTTTTGTCGACGACTACATCTTCAAAAACAAGACGTTTGAAGCCATATTCTACGATCATCTCAGGACAATCACCCCAATACTTATAGATGTCAGCATTTTTGTACTCACGGGAAGAAGCAATCATGGACAAAAAGATGTCATTGGGCTTGATAAACGGCCCTTTGTAGGAGGTGTCGAGGCGGGTTTGCCCACTCACTGTCAATTGCAAGGATATCAATAACATTCCCACTAAAGCCGGGCCGGAAAATTTCATAAAATTGAATTTGGTGACAAAAATAATCGGAATAATCCACAAAACTGAGGCCAATTTTTGTGGATTATTCCGAATACAGAAAACTGAAAACCTGCTTATATTTTCCCTGCTGCTTTCAGCCTGGCCACGATTTGTTCCATTTCGCTGATCAGGGATTCGAAGTTCTTCATGGCAGCTTTGGCCGGTTCAGGGGAAGTCATGTCGACGCCCGCCTTTTTCAGGAGGTTAAGGGGAAAGTCTTTCCCGCCTGATTTCAGCAGCTCCAGGTAGCGGTCACGCTCGGCAGGGCCTCCTTTGAGGACACTTTCACTGAGGGCCATGGAGGCAATCAAACCCGTAGAATACTGGAATACATAGTAATTCATATAAAAATGAGGGATGAAACTCCATTCGTTTCCGATATACTCCCCTACTTCCATCACGCCTTTGTCGGCACCATAATATTCACGGGTAAGCTTGAGGTAGTTCTCGTTGAGCCAGTCGGCGGTGAGGGATTGTCCCCCTTCCACTTTCTGATGCATTGCCAGTTCAAATTCGGCAAACAAAGTCTGACGGAAGATAGTACCCCTGACCTGATCGAGGTAATTGTCAAGGATATACAATTTAAAAAGATCATCTTTTTCTTCCTTCAGCATCTCATGCATGAGCAGGTTCTCGTTGAAAGTAGAGGCGATTTCGGCCAGGAAGGTGGCATAATCTGCAGTGGCATAAGGCTGCGTCAGGTTGGAGAAGTGAGAATGCATGGCATGTCCCAGCTCATGAGCCAGGGTTGAAACTGCATTATAATCCCCGTTGTAATTCATTTTGACATAAGGATGTGCCCCATAAACGCCTGAAGAATAAGCTCCGGATTCCTTGCCCTTGTTGGGATAGATGTCGATCCAGCCCTTTGTTAGCGACACTTCCAGAGCTTTGGCATACTCAGGTCCGAGGGGTGTTGTTGCCGTCCTGACAAGTTTGCAGGCTTCATCCCAGGTATATTTCTTATCCACTGATTTCACAGCAGAGGCATAGATGTCGTCATAATGGAAAGTATCCAGTTTCAGCAATTGCTTTTTCAGGGTGATGTAGCGTTGCAGCAAAGGCAGTCCGGACCTGACAGAAGTAATTAACGTATGGTAAACAGCCGGGTTGATGTCTTCAGAGAAGAGCCTGGATTCCAGGCAGTCAGTATATTTATACACCTTGGAATAATACAGGTGTTGCTTCATCTTCCCATCGATGAGGGCAGCGAAGGTATTCTCAAATTTCGCATGCTGTGCCCAGAAAGAATGCATGACGAGCTTGCGGTCAGCGGGATTTTTGGAAGAGCGGAAATTGGAATAATTCGCGATGTTGAGCTGAACCTCTTTGCCATCACTGAGTTTCACTTCAACGGGTGGCAATTCCAGGTTGTTTAACAGACTGGAAGCTTGTGAAGTAGCGCCTGTAAAAAGACTTGTCATGGACACCAGCTTATCCTGTTCAGGAGGCAAAATGTGGGCACTGTTGCGGAAAATCTGGGCGACGGAGAACTTATAGGGCTCCAGTCCGGGATTCATCTTGAGGTATTCGGCAAATTTCTTCTCCCCAAAGTTCAGGACGTCGGTATTAAAAAAGGCCATTTTCGTGCCATAGTCGACACCCAGGTTGCGCAATTCTCCATTCATAGACTGGAGTTTGGCATCGCCGATGTCCATGTTTGCCTGGTTGGAAGAATAGGCGCTAAGCCTTGAGAGCCGCTGCCCGATGTTGTCGGTAAACTGCAGGAAGTCAAGCATTTTCGCAGCGCTGCTCAGCCAGTCTTTGGCGCGGACAGGGATTTCGCCGATCTGGCTTGTCACCATTTTCTTATCCGCTTCCCAGGCCTGATCGCTGGCATAGAGGTCTTCTATCTTCCACTTGTATTCAGCAGGGATGTCTTTACGGTCAGTTTGAGAATAATCCGGGATGGCTTTCTGGGCATTTGCCAGAAAAGTTCCCAGACTAAGCGAGAGTAAGCATGTCATCGTGAGGAATTGTTTTTTCATAATTCAGCATTTTCGTTCGTAAAGTTACTATGTTTCACATTAAGGAGGATTGAGCATGCCATGGATCTGCGTTTTTATAAAGGCTGCCGGCCAAAAATCTTAGGAACGACTGGGAATTGAACCTGATGCTTGGAAAACCTGGAGGAGGAACCGGCAGCCTTCGCTTCATTAAAACGTACGCAAAACTAGATTGCTGCACTATACCAATAAAATCTAATCGACATACCGGGCCTTTTGCTCTACAGATC
>Ga0247839_1002324_pt1 | contig 28950 bp, 26 predicted proteins | sample LaCruzMarch2015__6_FD_192405 | JGI IMG/M metagenome (GOLD analysis project Ga0247839, IMG submission 192405) | Freshwater microbial communities from meromictic Lake La Cruz, Castile-La Mancha, Spain - LaCruzMarch2015_16m | ecosystem: Environmental > Aquatic > Freshwater > Lake | place: Spain... | reverse complement strand
AATTGGCGAGCTACTCCCCTTACCGAGTCAAATTGAAGCAAAATTTCAGGAGATTCACACTCAAAATGGAATCAAAGCGGCTTTAGACTGGTATTATCAATTTAGCCAAGATACTGACTACATCAAGACCGCCGCAATTGCCAAAAATAAGAGCTGGACTGGAGTAACGCCCTATGGTGATTTGGAAATTACGATTAATCTCTCGAAACCAGAGAAAGACCCTGCTGAAATTGCCAAAGCCAAACACGCTCCTGCCAGCAGTTATCCAAAATGTTTGCTTTGCATTGAAAATGAGGGCTATAGCGGTAATTCATTAACTCAACCCGCACGGCATAATCATCGGATGTTACGCCTGAAACTCAGTCAGGAGCAAGAATATTATTTCCAATATTCACCGTATTTATATTATAACGAACACTCGATTATTATTAATCCACAACATTGTGATATGGTAATTAATCAGCAAACCTTTGCCAACTTTTTTGCCTTTGTTAATCGAATTTCAGACTATTTAATTGGTTCCAATAGTGATATTCCAATTGTTGGTGGCTCAATTTTAACTCATGATCATTATCAAGCGGGTAACCATGTTTTTCCAATTGAAAATGCTCAAATTAAGGCGAGCTATACATTAACTGCCTATCCACAGGTGCAAATTAATTATTTACATTGGCCAGTTTCAACTTTGCAATTAATTGGTAATCAAGTGGATTTAACTGCATTAGCCGCGCTAGTTCTAAAAAAATGGTATGCCTATAACAATCCAGAGTTAGATATTTTAGCTAGTTCTGCAGCTGCGGTACGCCACAATGCGGTTACACCAATTTTACGTAAACTTGCGCCAGATAAATATGCGCTGTACTTACTTTTACGTAATAATCGTTGCAATGCTGAATATCCCGATGGAATTTTTCACCCGCATCGCGAATTACATCACATAAAAAAAGAAAATATTGGTTTGATTGAAGCCATGGGCTTGGCAATTTTACCTGGGCGCTTAGACTATGAATTAGCCGAAATAGAAAAATTATTGCTCTTAAATGATTTAAATTTAGCACTCAGTGAATTACTTTTTGATGAAAAATTACTTAAACATGAAGCTTGGTTCATCGAATTATACAAAAAACACGCTAAATTTTCAAAAAACACGATTAACCAAATTTTACAAACTGAAGTAGCTCTAAAATTCTGTCAAGTTCTTGAAAATTCTGGGGTTTTTAAATCCAACTCAGATGGCGATGCTGGTCTACATGATTTCATTCAACAATTAGAGCATGAATAACGCAGCTTAAAAGTGTAATTTACAAGGTTATATGCTATAATAAACCTCTAATTTTTAATTAAAAAGGATTATTTCTATGAGAACACCACATCAAAATTTGACCGATAGTTTTCCGCATTTAAAAGAAGCCTTCCACCATTTAAAAACTCATGATCATCATTTTCAACATTTGCTTAAACAATATGAGGGATTAGATACCTTAGTGCATAAAATTGATCATGAACAAGAAGCCATGACCGATTTGGAATTAGAAAAAGTTAAAAAAGAACGGGTTATCCTAAAAGACACCCTCTATACTTTAATGGTAAAATGTAAATCCGAATTATCTTTATAAAAATTTAAGCTTAGTTGGTTGTGAGTTTAAATTATCCTGCGCGACCAACTTCAAACGCCAACCTAGCATAACCATCATTAAGGCTCTCATCCATGGCATCAAAAAACATCACTAAAGAATTAATTTTTGCTGAATCTTTGAGCTTAATTAAAGAAGGTGGCATGGCTGCATTAAGTATGCGAAATTTAGCTGGTCGGCTCGGAATAAAAGCGCCATCTTTGTACGTTCACATTCAAAGTAAAGCCGAGCTAATTTTACTCTTACAAGCACATACCTTTAAAACCAATCAACTTGTTGGCGGCCTAAATCCAGACGTATTAACCTGGCAAGAGCTATTGTTTGCCATTATGAAGAATATGCGCAAATTCTTTCATCAATATCCGTGGCTATTTGAATTATTTGCTTCCTTTCAATCGAATTCAGATGAGTCAAGAGACACCTTTGAAAAATTTCTCATTAAAATGCAAGCGGCAGGCTTTAAACTGCACCATGCTGGTTATATTGGTCGAGTGATGCGTGAATTTGTCATTGGACATGTAACTTTTGAAAAAAATAGTATTTTAAATACCCGTAAGCATCCCTTGTTACCTGAAAATATAAAACCAGAATTTACTAATAATCTTGAATTTTATAGTAATTTAGTTGATAATGGTCATGAGGAAATTTTTATCTTTGGTGCCAAATTAATTATTAAAGGTGCGGAACAAATCCTTAAAGAAAATCAAGTTGCAACTAATTCAAATTAAATAGTAATTGAACATAGCTGCGCTTATTAGCTGAGCTAATTTTGCAACAAAAAGACCCTTTGCTTTAAATTAAAGTTATTTTCGTCAGGCATCTCCACTGCACACACCTTTGAATGAACACATGAGAAATAACCTTAAAAATATTTTAAACTTTTTATTATTTAACATGTATTATGCTACCTTAATAACAAATATAGGACAGATTAATCATCTTTAAATTTTTCTTTAGAGTTGCTATCCTTTGTTAACCAAAAATAAAAACACGTATATACAGTTATAAATAGCAAAGACAAACACTCTTGTGATAGAAGAAAATCACTCACCACCATAAGCTCCTTAAATTAAAAAACGGACAGAAAACTGTTTATTCAGAATCATAATACTCAATTGTTCCAACATTATTAAACTCTACTAAATTATCCAGCTCCTGGAAAGAAAGTACAGGTATATTTGGATATTTTTTTTCAATAGCAGAACGTAAATAACGGCGGATGTCAAACTGGGTAATAATTACCAAATTATTGGCATTCTCAGTAACATTCAACATATTAGTCAACTGGTTATGAATATTATCGATAATATTAGGATCTAATGCTAGATAACTACCGCTGTTAGCGAAGCGAATGCTATCTCGTAACAGGTCTTCCAAATCAATGGAAACAGTTATTACAGGTATTAGGTACGAACCATTACTAAACTTATGCGCAATATATCTACCAAGTGCCTGTCGCACATACTCAACAAGAATAACTGGTTCTTTTTCTTTCTGTGACCATTCAAGCATTGCATCCAGAATTAACTTAAAATTTCGTATTGAAATGTTTTCAGTTACAAGCCGCTGAAATATTTCAGTAATTTTATTTAAAGATATCATCCTTAGTAATTCTTTAATTAATTCTTGATATTCTGTCATTTGATCTAAAATATTTTTTACTTCTTGTATGCCAAGAAAATCTGACATATATCGACGAATCTGTGACTTAAAGTGAAGCAATAGAAATTGTTCAAAACTTAAATAATGAATACCATATTGCTCACATAATTCTTTATTTGAATCCAAAACCCATGTTCCCATTTTAGCTTCGCCAAACTCATACTTATTATCAATCATCCCAACTATATTTAACACTGCCATAGTCTGTGGCTGAGTATCCAATAGCAATATTCGATCCCAAAAAAACCTTCCATCAACGATTGGAATTTCAGAAACTAACAATTTAAATTCATCTAGGTTCATGTTTTTATTATAACGAATTATAATTTGTGGTATTGTTACTCCAATTTCATAGGCAATTTCTTGCCGCACTGAAGTGAGTATTTGCTTGATTAATTTCAAATATTCAGTTTTACGCATACTCTCAGGCAGGGTTAACATTAACGGTACAATTTTAAAGTTATTAATATTTGTCAGCTCATCACTATCATTGTTGACATTTTCTGAGTCTTCTAAAAACACCGTTGATTCATTAGTACTGCTTTGTCGATGATTTTTTCTCTTTACCAACATAGCAATCAAAAATAGAAATCCAAACAATGCTAAAAATACAATACTTGGCATACCAGGAATAAGAGCCATTATCAAAATCAACAAACAGGCAGCAAAAATTGATTTATGTTGCTTAAATATTTGGTTTAAAATATTATTACCTAAATTCATATCATCGCTTGAATCGCTAACATGGGTAATCATCATACCTGCGGTGATTGAAATAAGTAGCGCAGGTATTTGTTGAACTAAACCATCACCAATTGTAAGAATTGAATATTGTGTGATTGCAGCTGAAAAACTCATTCCTCTTTGCAATATCCCAATAGCCAACCCACCAATAAGATTAATTAATATATCAATGATACTGGCTATAGCATCACCTTTTACAAATTTCATTGAGCCATCCATTGCTCCATAAAGTTTGCTTTCCAAACCTAAAACTTTTCTTAATTTATTTGCATCTTCATTGCTAATATTTCCAGCTCGTAAATCACTATCAATTGACATTTGCTTTCCAGGCATCGCATCTAGTGAGAACCTAGCGGCAACCTCGGCAACCCGTTCTGAGCCCTTTGTAATTACGATAAAATTTATGATAGTAATAATAATAAAAATGATCATTCCTACAATAATATTTCCACCAACAACAAATTCGCCAAAAGTTGAAACTATTTCTCCTGCGTCTCCTTCAAGTAAAATTAGTCGACTGGTAGAAACTGTTATTCCGATCCTTATCAGTGCCAGAACCAATAAAATAGTTGGGAATGAGGTCAATGCAATTGATGACTGCATATAGACTACCACCATCATTATCAATAATGAAATAGCAATATTAAAAGCAATAATCGTATCCATCACACCTGTTGGAAGAGGTATTATCATCATTGATAAGACCATTATTATTGTCAAAACTAATGCTATTTCTTTATTATTGACAAAAAAACCTGTTAATTTACTTTTCATTATATCTCTTTATTTATTATTTTCTTTAGCAATGGATAGCTTGCTGGTATTACTACGGGTAATCCCTCATATATGTACTTCACTAAATCGACTTGTTTTGCAAGTTCGACAATTAAACTGACCAAGTCGCTATGATTATTAAAGCGCTTAGTCCGAGTTAATGGCTCAACTCCACTATAGTTAAATAAATAAGATGCTAGTTGTTGTACAAAAATGTCAAAATTGTCATATGCTAAAATTATTGATGACAAATCCAAATCTTTGTCTGGAATGGTTTCAAATATTTTGTTGATAAATTTTGCTGAAAAATATTTTTCAATTTTTTTTAATACTTTTCCATTTAAACGAATGGATGTATCCTCAACGATTAGTGATTTTAAAATTTCACGACACAACCCACGAACTTTCGAAGCAGGTAGACATGCAACCATCATTAAATCATCAAACTGGTTAAAGTTAGATATTTGTAACTTTGTATTCTTACCTGAATAAGGTTGTGGGATGTTTACAATATCAAAAACATCATATCTACCGCATGCATACCAGTAAATCCTTTTTGAAAGATCTAGGAGTCTTATTAGCTCTAACACTCATCAACCTCAATCAGATTATTTTGTATATAGGCATATTTTTCAAGTTTACGCATTAACTCAATATATTGATTTTTTAAGATCTGTTGCTCAGACTGCAACTTAAGTAATTGTTCCTCGGCATTATTAATACCATCAATTTTCTGATCTATTTTCCAGCTATATTTTTCAAGCTCCAGATTAAATTTCAAAAAAACGTCACTATTAAATTTCTCATACTGAGAGAGTCCCTGATAAAAGTCTCTTTTATAAGAACTCTGACTATCTTTCAATTCATTTAAGTATAGGTTTAATTTATCAATTTCCTCTTCTATGCTAGTGATCATTTTACTTAACTCACTGATTGCTACGGATACCAGTATAGACTTCCTCAGTTTTAACTGTTTGATAGATTCTATTGACAAATTATTCTTCATTATAGCTAACATCTTTAACCATCATGCCTTCTGCAGTATCATCCAAAATTACACGACATTTGCTTCCAAGTTGAATAAATGGTGTTGTTTCTTGTATAACCAAAGCATCTCCTACCTCAAGGCTGAGAAAGTCACTGGAAGAAAGATAACTTACCCCAGTTATTACTGGATAACATAATAAATCATCATCATTTAAAACATTATCTTTATAAGTGCTCTCACATGAATCACAATCTGAATCAGCTAAATCTAAAGAAAGCGGCCATTTCATTACAAAATACTGACGGAGCAAAAGAGCTAATTTTTCTTCTGACTGGCAATACAGCATCAATGCCACGGGACCAGTTCCTTGCAAATCAATTTCTACAGAATATGAACAGAGTCCAACTTGAGTGGTGGTTGGGGAAATTTCTAATAACGCAAGCTCGTTAAAATACGCCCTAAGATACTTTATTATCTGATACGTGATTTCGTAATAACCATATTGATACTTAATATGATTTAAAATATCGCTTTCATATTGCTGAGATATATAGTAGGCTTCAATTGAATGATTAATTCCTACATAAAACTCAACACCATGCCATTTAACTTTAATCATAATATCCTTACCATCAAATGTTCATAACTTCTTTTAAATTACCAAACCAGGCACTTTAATTAAGTGATTGGGAATAAAGCGCCTAGACTTAAGGAGATTATTATTAATAATGATTTCATTTATAGAAGAAGTACCAGTCTTCTCCAGCAAACAGTTATAATAATATTTGAAACCATTTAATGAAAGATTCTTTCTTCCTTGCTTTGTTATTAGGCTATAAATTTCACCCTGTGTATAACCAATACTAGCGTAAAATAAAATTAATTCATCAATAACTGAAAATTTACATGAACTGTCTAGTTTAAAACATAGCTCTTCCAACTTTGGGTAACCAGAATCATCCCAATTAATTATTTTGCTATTACGGATAAGCGTAAATACCCCAATTACACGGTCAGACTCGGGATGAAAAATTGGAGACTTTGTAATTTTAAACGCATGGCTTTCATTATTAATTAGCCCTGTTGTAAATAAAACTCGTTGTTTACCACTATTCATAATATATTTATTAATTTTATGAGTTCTATCTAGATTAATGCCTGGGAGTAATTTCACCTCATTTATATTCTTAACATCCAAGAGTTTTCTGAGTTTCCTGGAAAAATAGTAAAAATCTGCATTCTCATCTACTAAATTAAACAATTCATTTTTATACATATCAGAAAATAGATCAATATAATCTTTTAACACTTCAACTTACCTTTTTCCGGATTTCACTTATCCAGAAATTTAATATACTGTGCGGCACTTTATTAATCCAATCTGACTGCAATAATTGTTGGCGTAATTCAAATTTATTCCATATATTAAATTTAGTATATAAGGAGTTTCGTACAATCTTACCAATACAACTAGCAGATATCGTTTTGCCATGGAGATCACTAAGAATGCTAGATATTTCACCGTATGTTTTTCCAAACATTATGAAATATAAAATTTCGCGCTCTCGTTCAGACAGGCTAACTGGTAATAAACGTTTCTCGCCATGAAAGAGCAAACAATTTAATAGGTGTGCATAACAAAAAAGTTCGATATCACCCACACAAACTAGCATAATCCCATAAAATGATTGCAGAATAGAAAGCTTATGTAACTCAAACATGTATAATCTTGGTTGATTTTGATCCACATTGAGCCCAATTATTTCTATAATGCTATTGTTTGCTAATTTTTTCAAACAAGTGCTTTTTAGTAATTTGTTTATATTTACAAAAATTTGCTGCTTATAGTAAAATTCCATTGCTTCAATATTAACAATTTCATCGTGGTTTTTTACTACTACACTTAGATTGTGAGAGTCAAAAAGCCACCAGGAGTTATTTTTATAAACACCGTTAAATAGTTTTATGCCTTGATCAAACTTCATGTTCATTTGTTACCACATTAGCAAAATTATTAATTATCAAGGGGAGTTACCGTTAATACCTCTACCCTATCAGGAGTCAGTCCAGGTACAGAATTAGCTACTAATTGTTTAATTCTATTAACATAAATATCAAGTCTGAAGCCTTCCTTATACTTAATAAATACTGCGGCGGCAGGTTTTATTTGATCATTTTTCCACAAATTATCACTATTTGGTGCAAGGCTAATTTGGCAATGAACAGTCACAACACCCTCCATGCTGGAAATCATGTCAGACACTTGTTGTTGTAATGCATAAATGAATCTACTTTGCTCTTCAAGAGGTGATGATATAAAGCTATCTTTTTTAAATACACTACCTAAAGAATCAAAGTGATTCAATGGCAAACCATTTACCTTCAATAGTTCAAGAGCACGCAATTGATCTTTACTTTGAACGGTAATGGTAAATGTACCACTTTTATCTTCTTGCTTTTTGGTAGCAATTTGTTGTTTTCCTAGCTCTAGCACAATTAGATTTGCAGTATCCTGGCTAACTTTGTCAACCAAGGTAACTGAACGCTGCTCGCAAGCAGTTAATAAAATTATTATTCCAATACAACTATAAAATTGAAATTTTTTCAACAAGTGAAATAAGTACTTTTGATACCGTAACATGGTAGATAATTCCTACATAAAATACTAAAAAAAATATTGCAACAATGCTTTTAATTGGCATTGCCATATTAGTTACATTGAGTTTTTGAATAAATGAACTAAATATTCCTAAAGAAATTTCGACGATAAACATTAAAAATACAACTGGTAGCGCTAGAATTACAAGCCAAAAAAAATATTTTGAATATGAGCTGATTATAATTTCTGGAATCGCATGTAAGTTTACGCTCAAAGATAATAATGGGAAAATCCTAAAACTTTGCCACAAACTCTTTAGCAATAATAACAAACCATTTGCCTCAAGCAAATAAACGTAAAACCCATTAATCAATAACTTTGAAAGTGATGAAGAAGGATTTTTCGTTGATTGATTAATTATTGCTCCCAATTCTTCACCACGTTGCGCATCAATCAAGTTTCCAACATTTTCAACCATCCAGATAGGTAAACTGAAAACAAAACCTATAATCACTCCGATGCTCAATTCTTTAAGCAAGATCATTATTAGTAACCAAAAAGTCGTATTCTCAATTAACGGATTAGACATTAATTGTGGAACCACCATAATTGCGAAGATACAAGCTAACAACATTACAATTGTTCTGGGTATAATATTTTTGGCAAACATCGGACAAATAATTAATGCTGCATATATGCGTGCAGCAGACAATATCCAAACCCAAAGCCAATTGCTCATACACCACTTTTCTAAAAATAATTTTTATATTTCCAGTATTCTCAACTATTTGGCACGATTTGCATATCTTCAATTATTGCAGGCTTTACAAATTTAGCATTATTATTTATTGGTGCAGAAAACAACAATCATTGGCTATTGTATTAATTTAATTTAATATTTCATAAAAGATAATTTAAATCATTAGCAAACAAGTTCATATTTAATATGAACATATAACTAAATAAAACATGATATTGTTGACATAATTTGAAATTAATAACATCCGTACTATAGTTATGCTAAAATTCTATTTACTATTGGAATGTTTCAAAAGAAAAAATCATGCTTAGCGAAAAAGAAAAACTAGACTACTTATATAACGTGGTAATTCCTGTTTATGCACCACTTGAACAATTGGACTGTCGTATGGCAATTTTGGATCATAATGCGCATTTTTGCTGGATGAGTGAAGCCCTCCGTAGATTTATCGGTATTGATGCAGAAATGTTAAATTCAAGATACGACCATACAACTATTCCGATATCGTTTATTGAACAATTTATAGCTCACCATAATATATCCCTAGAACACTTTTTAATTGGGATGAACAAAGTTAATACCATTATAAAAAAGGTTATTGAATTTAAAAGACCGGTTTATTTTGTAATGCTTTTACCACTACACCGTTCCTTTCAAGGTTATGGTCGGGCAGCAATCCCAATTGTTCATCCAAGTGGAGAGATTGTTGGGGTTCAAGTTACGGGATATAAATTTAGCTTTTTTGGGATGCAGGAATTTATTAGCCTTCTTAATAGTGGATCTTTTGAACAAAAAGAGTTTCATCCTGAATCCTCATGCACGACTAAATTCTACCGTGAGTTAAAATTATCGCCTAGACAAAAGGAGGTAATGTTTTTGGTAAGCCAAGGAATTTCGCAAGATTATGCTGCACAAATTTTGGGAATAAAGCGAGGAACACTAAGTAAAATAATATCAGACCAAATTTGCCCAAAATTTAATATTTTCCCACCGCATTATTTAAAGTTACTTAGTATTGCCAAAGAACAAGGCTTAGATAAGATAATCCCAGAAACATTTTGGAAACCATTTGTTTTCGAATATCAGAGCTAAATCTTTTAATATAAACAAATATCAATCCTGCAGGATGGACATCTTGCAAACTATTTATTGGTGGTAGCGAGATATTGTATCGTTACCCCGCCAATGTGTTAGCTCTAATTAGTATATACATAATTTTAATACATTCATTTTATCCAAAACATTAATAACGCTATTCCGCTCATAAATAATTGAAGAACCATTTTTATATGGGGATTCTATTGTGAATATTGCATGCTCATTGATAATCTGAAAAATATCAGCTAGAGCAATTGGATTAAAATGAGACACCTTTTTATTGATAGCATTTATCTTATTGCTCTCATGCTTAATATCTATGTTCAATAACTGCAAAATAAAGGACAACATCAGCTCATCTTGCGACAATAAATTAGGGAACTCTTCTTGATGAATAAAAAAAAGTTCTTCGATAACTGTTCTTGAAATTAACGAAAATCCCATTTCAGAAAGCATATCACATATTGAAAAATAAAGTGACTCTAAAGAGCGCTCATGTGAACCATTAATAGTCAATTCTGCATTTATAACCAATTGATTAAAGCTATTTACAAAATTAAGTACATTATTTTCAACGTTATTCATTTACTTTTACCTCAAATTATCTCAAACCTGCCCAGATAACGAGCAGGTTATCAGATATAGATAGACAGACTTTAAAATTGATTGGTTTCGCTAATATAATATTTCATAGTGTTCCCACTATTGTAGTTATCGCCTGAAATAAATAATTGATTATTATTTCCAACACTAATTGTTTGGAGGGTTCTATAATTAGTAGCACCGTACTGGTACCAATCTTCTGGATAATATTGCTTCATCGAGTCTGGGTAATAAATCCCTGAATTCGCAGAATTAATATCTTTTATCGCAATAAATGCATCATAATTATTTGGTTTACTAACTTTAGTATAGCCACTCAACGCGCCGCTAGTTACACCAGCTAAAGCAATAGTTTGCTTAATTGGAGAGTACGCAATCGAGGTAGCTATGGTTGAGCCACTTGCCGATCCAAATTCATTATAAATCTCTGTACAACCACTTTTTAATGGGTAATAATAGACAAATGCATCCGTAATATCTCCATTTGCATATTTATAACTACCTTGAGCGCTGTTAAATGGATACTTAGTCGAACCAGCCATCGCGGCATATGGACAACCATTGATGTTAGCGATGGTTATATCTAATGGGTTAACATTTCCTTTATTACCATAGCCTTCTTGGGCAAATTGTACTATGCTGCTATCATTTAGATTTGCATAATCAGCCTTTATAATGAACCCCTCGTAATCATCTTGGTCTTTAGTAGCACGAGTGCTATGATCCATGGTGTTTTGGGTAGTTCCAGTAATATAAAAGTAAGTATCATCATATGCTATCGCAGCATTAGCGTAACAGGCATTATCACCATAAGGAAAGAAACGATTATTCGACTTATAATTGCCGTTAGCATCAAATTTAATCACAAAACTATCAATATCGTTATTCTCGGTGTTGACACCACCAACAACGTAAAAATTGCCAGATTTATCCACAAAGCCACCACGAGCCTGATAAAATCCGCGATAATCGGTATGGTAATAGTTTTTATCAGGGCTTGATGCATAAGTCCATTCCAGATTACCAGAATAATTATACCGTGCCAGATAAATTAGACTATGATTAGTATCACTAGTATAGGTATATCCAATAATGTAGATTTTTTTGCGCGAGGAATCAATTGTTACCTTGCTAATATGATAGTGTTTGCTACTATCTGTGTTTTTGGCAATAATAGGTTGCCCCAAAAGAGTGCCATTTTGGTATATATTTAGAAAATAAGTATCAGTTTTTTGTGCACCATCATGCATCCCACCAGAAACAACAAGCATTCCATTCTCTGCATCTAGCGCACTTACTGCACTACTTGCTGACTCAACTACGTTGCCCACGGTATAATTCATCGCGCTTTCATGAGTAGATTTAATAAAATTGGTATTAAAACTCAAATCAGAAGGGTTGACCTTATTGTTGGCATAGTCAGTTATATTTGTCAAACACACGTGATATTGACCGTTGCTTACCAGTTTTTTTACTCCAATTTTATACTGAGGGTGTGTACTACTTTGATCCCCCAAATACTCAATCTTACCGTCACTTATTGTTTGCCCGCCTTTGGCACATGAACTTGCACTGATGATTTTTAAGTTAGATGACGTAACATTTCTTACCATTTCACTAAATTCGATAACCACCGCATAGGTATTTGTACGGGGGCTCAAATACGACTCACCCGTTAAACCCATAACCTTAACAATAGGAGATTTATTGTCTGCTTCAGTAGCGAAATTAAACTGAGTGGCTGCTAAATAATTACCTTTATTATCACTAATTTGATTGCTTAGTGTAAGACTATATTTGGTGCTATAACTCAAAAAACTTTTAGGTATAATCAAATATTTCTCAGCTGAATAACTTTTGATATCAATTGCAGCAGACTCTCCATTATTATTAATTAATTTCACCGTCGAAGGATTAACATTATTTACTGACTCATTAAATTCTAACACAAATGAAGTTTCAATAGGCACTGACTCCTGAAGATTGGGCGAAGCAATAGCGGCAGAAATAGTTTCAGGCGTTACCGAGTCCGATGTCGTAAAACTAAAGCTAGTTGGCATAACTGCAGCACCGCTATCGTCAATAATCCCATTCATAACGGCTACATAAATAGTGGTATTAGTAGGTAGATTATTTTGTGGTTTAATAATAAAACTTTGTCGGTCTATAGTAGAAACTGTTGCATCTATAAGAGAGCCATCAAGACTTCCCTTATGAAGTAAGATATTACCAGTGGTATTATTTACCGCACGATTAAATACAACATCAACTAGCGTATTAATGGAAACATTTTGCTGATCTTTAACTGGATTTATCATGTCAACAGACAAATCTGAAGAACTAGTTGCCATTATTTTAAATTGCTTCTGCAAAAACAAGTGCGCACCTGTACTATCAGTAATTGAAGTTCCAATGACAAGGTAATATTCTTTACCGACAACCAATGGCTTATCTTCTGGATAACGATTTATTGTAAATATTCTATTATCATTTTTAGCTGTAGTTGTTATTTGTAAAGGCGACCAGACACTGTCATTAACAATATAAAGCATGACTGAGAAATTAGGTGTAACACCTTTCATGTCTGATTCACTAAAAATAATTTGCATCAGAGGATTTGGTCCAATACTACTTTCATTAGGCTCTAATAATGCCACAGTTGGCTGAGCTACACTGCCAGTAGTGAATGTTGCAACAAAATCAACGGCTAAAGAAGTACCGTCATAAGATTTTACGTCTGTAGTCACAATAATCTGATAAGCCGTATTACTCACCAATTGCAATGCAGGTGATATCACTAATGCAGTTAAACCATTATTAGTAGCGAAATCTCTTAATAAAACGACACTACCATCAGAAACTCGAATTAATTTTATACTATTTTGGGTAACTGTTCCCATGTTAAGTGGCTTTTGAAATTTGAGCACAACACTGGGATAAAGACTGTTATTATCGCTATTTGCTACAACACTACCATGCTCCGTATCAAGAGCCACAAACTGGCTAGCATCCATCAATAACTTACCTGACTGAATAGAGTTAATTGAGTCAGTAGTTGCTACAGAATTACCAGAGTTGCATCCCCATAGAAAACATAACAAAAGCATAGCAAATAACTGATAGACAATATTTCGTACACGCATGATTTCTTGATCCTTTATTTGAGATTAATACGTAAAATTATGGCAACAAATTTTTGCCTTTGAGAATATTAAACTGGAGAAGTGCAGCATGTATACCTGCAATTATTGTAGGTTATTTCATCTACTAAAAATGCAGGTATTCTTATAAAATAAAATCATTAGATAATTCAACCTCGGGATAGCTTATCTTGCAATTGGGAGATTTTTCGTTCGTCTGTTGATAGAAGAGAAACTCATAAAATAACGCATAAATAGGGTATACATAAATGGTGAGTTATTGAATAAGGAAATTAATTATGCAGGCACCAGATAATAATAGTATGGGTTTTGCTTTTATTTTTGCAACGTTGGGACAAATGTCAGCAAGTATAATTGATGACATGGAAGCTCAGATGGTAGATTTTAGTACTAACCCAGCCCCTTCAGAAAGTGATCTTCAAGTATTCCAAGCCAATATGGAGATTTTTAAGATCGATTCTGAAGTGTTAAGTAACACAATTAAAGTATATGGAGACGTGTGTGAAACCACTGCTCAAAATGTCAAATAACATGAATTTTTAAAATTGCTATTAAATTTTGTAGCTTAATTGTGTTTATTTAATTAGCAACGATCTCAATTTTTATAAAAATAATTCTTAGGAGTATTATCAATGAGTAACAATAACATCCAAAATAACAACGTAAGTGGAAATAATCAGAGGACTACGAAAGCTCTAGATGAGCAGTTTGTAGATCCAAGTTCTTATGAGCAATTTTTGACCACTTGCCAGCAAGGGCTTGATAAATATAGTAACGAACTCACTAATAAAGAGCGCGATGACACAACAAGTGATAAAAAGAAGCAAAGCGAGCTAACAAAAGAAATTCAACTGGAAATTAATCTCATAAATCAACAAATTAATGATTATCTAGAGCAACCAGCTGGAACAATTCCTAGCGAACTTAGAGCATCAACTGATAAACTGCGGGATCTGATAAACCAAGCATTACCAAACATAGATATTCCGCTTGAACCACTAAAAATGATGCAAAACAAAATAGAAGACGTTAGCATAAAATTTGAAAATAATTTGGCAACTCCCGAAGATGTTGAACAAGTACTTCAAGAATCAACACAACTTATAAATAATACGACAGCTCAGATTAAATTACTTTTTGAAAAAGTGAATAAACAAACACAAGGAATTACAGCCGTTAGCGCTGGTGTAGAGAGTAAAGAAGCACCAAGTAATACGTCAGCATATTCTGATAATATAAATCAAACAAACGATATAACACAAAGTGGCAAATATCAAGCACTTGCCAACGCTGATGATAATGATGAGCCAATAACTATTGCTTCTATTTCTTATAACGGTAATTTTACGGTTCTAAATAATTCGTACAGTATTTACATCTTAATTGCACTGTTATGTCTAGAAGTAGCTAACACGGTTAGTGATTCTTCGGCACTAACAGCACAATTGATGTCGATGAACCAACAATATTCAGAACAATTAAACGATGACATGATGGCATACGTATCGCTACAAGATATTGTTCCTTATGAATATATTGATGGAACTGGTAATAAAGTACAAACTAATGATCCTTACATAATTTACTCTATTATCGCTATTAGTACACCTGGAAATAGTAGTTATGATCCAGAAAGTGACTTTTACGATCAAGACCTGGCTCAAAAAGGTGCTGGATTTTATCAGTACACTAATGAACACTGCCCAAATTTGGTGGCATACGACCCGTCTGAAATTAGCGACTATTTGAGTAATTTTGATCCCGATAACACACAAAAGGTATGTGAGGCCTATAATGATATGGCAAAAACAATGGAAGACTTAAATAATAATATACAATACTGCGCAACTCATCTACACATGAATGATCCAGTGTTGGAGTTTCCAGAAACTACCCAAGAAGTTCCAAATGCCACTGATAATAAATACACGGTGATAAGTCTTGATTTAGACGTTCTTAATGGAAATCAAGGGACTATTACTAAACTACAAACTCAGTCTAATCAGCTATCTGAGACTTTATCCCAAGAAATAAAGGCTATGCTGGATATGTTGACTAACTGGTTGAAAGAATCATCAACTGCTACTGAAAAATATGGTTCTGTAACAGGTTCTATGATTACTGGACAGGGATAATAATCTATATCTGGTGTATGAATATAATTCTTCGCCGATCACTATATGGCAACGTCATAAAAGTAAATCATACTTTGTTAAGGCGTTGCCAGCTAATTTAAAAGGAATAATTATGACCTCGATAAATTCAACTGCAATAAGTAGTTATAATCAAAATTTGTTACCAGAAAATAGAAATCAGAAAGCTTCATCTCAGGAGGCGCCATTAGAGGTAAAAATTGAAGAAGATCGCATTTTACCAGAACAAGCTTTGTCCATTCTTCAATCAGCCACTAATGATCTAAGTACCAAAGTAACCAATTTATTAAATTATGTAAATTCAATTATAAAAACACCTGAAGAATCACAACCACTAACAAAATCTCAAGTGCTTGATAATCTTTTACACTATCAAACTATAACGAATGAGTTTGGTGAAGAATTGTTTCTTAAGTTAAAAACATTAACACCAAAATTAACCACGACTCCAGAACGAGAGCGGCAACCATTGCTGGAACAACTGAAATCAATCTATCAACAAACAGCAGAAACAAGTGATATTTTAGCTAACTATATAAAGGATAGTAATCCTGCAATACAAAATAGTGAAACTCTCAGACTCATGCAAGGTTTACATAATCAAAATTGGTTAGCCGCTGAAAACACACCTAGTGTAGTAATAGAATCCCTGGCAAATTCTGGATTACTTTCTAGCAGCACTGAAAGCTCTGAGCAAAATATTACATCTGGTCGCGTAACATACCAATACCAGTCAGGTTCATCTTCAGATGCATCGCTAATGACACTCCTACTTTTAATTACTTTAATTACTATGGAAAATAGCTATAAAACAGCCCTGATTGAATCTGACAGAGGGGAAATGTTAAATAATAAATTAAATTTAGTAACGGCTTTAAATCAGTTCCTTTCAACATTAGACAGCTTTTATAAGACTGCGATTGAAGGGATAAACAATAGTAATGGTAAGGACGATGCAGATGTTGGAAATATAAATTTTGATGATAAGGATATTGCCGATGCATCGGGTGACAAAGATTCTGGGTTTGATGAAAAAGTAGCCTATCAAAATGGTAAAAATACTTGGTATGTTTCTGCAGATAAGTTACCTGAAGAGTCACTATATTTTTTTAATAAGGCCAGTGATGGCAGTATTATGGTAACCAGTAGCGGAATTCAGACCTACGAAAAATATGTATCAGATTCAACTGCATCAGTTATTCCTGGTTATGGTAATGAGACCAATATATCTAGTATTTTCACTGATTCAGCGCTTGAATCTGCTCAGATTTATAGTTTTGAGACAGGACTGAATAATCTTATTCAACAAATTCAACAGCTACAAAGTAGTGCAATGAGTAATGCAACCAGTGATATTGATAATGCAGATAGCACAGCCAAGTTTTTTAATGATATATTTGACAAATATAACAGATTATTTTTCTAATATTAGAATCTTTTAGGGGTAAAAATGTTCGACTCAGATAATGATGATCACTGGATTCCGCTGGCCGATTTAATGACAGGCCTAATGGTAATGTTTCTGCTTATTGCGGTAACAATCATGGTGGATACCATCGAGCGTAACCAACAACTTAGTGAAAAACAACATCATGATTCAACATTGGTTAACAATGATACGGTAAATAATATTAGTGCAGATCTTAAAAAAAATCTGGGAAATATACTAAATGCCACTAATGTACAATTCGAATCCAAAGACCTTGTTGTACGTTTTAGGGGTAATTTAAGCCTATTTAATGTGGGGAGTAATGAGATCACTCCCCAATTTAAGGAGCAAATATCTCAATTTATGCCAATGTATCTAGATGTAATAACTAAATATGAAAGTCAGATTGACAGTATAAATATTGATGGTTATGCATCAAGTTTTTGGGGGAAAGATGCAGATGTAGAAAAAGCATATTTTTTAAATATGAACTTATCTCAACAGCGAGCAAGAAGCGTACTTGAATATGTTTATCACGAAGTTCTATTTAACTCGCCACAAAATCAGGAGTTTTTGAGAGATTATTTTACCGCCAATGGCTATTCATCTTCACGATTTGTGACAAATATCGATGGCAGTGAGAACACAAGTCTGTCACAACGTGTTGAATTTAAAATTATTTTAAAGTAAGAAACAATGAATTTTTCATCTATTAAATTATTCTTTAGCAACCATTTTGAGCCAGAATATCTGGTCATCGGTTTAGCGCTAGTGATAATATTTGTTATTAGCAGTATGATCTTTTTAAAGCCTGAGAAACATCTCTGGTATAAACATGGTGCATCAATTATCACTACACTAGGTATTTTCTTCACCTTTATGGGGATTACAGTCGGACTAGTTAGGTTTAATCCAGAAGATCAACAAAGCTTGCATCAATTGATTAGCGGTCTAAAATTAGCGTTCATTCCATCAACTGTAGCTGTTTTGATATCGATTTTCTTCAAATGGAAGAGCCCAGCTCATGCCAGTAACCCAGTAAAAGAACTAAGCAACAAAATTACTGATAATACCAAAACAATAGACAAACTGATTCTTGCGCTTAGTAACGTTGATTTACAGATAGATTTTCGAAAAAATCTAGAACGAAATATTGAACATACTACCAGACTAGAAACAATCCTTGATGTAAATTTAACTGAATTGGTTTCTGCACTTGGTGAGCGAAAAGAACAATTTGACCTAAATTACACAGCGCTAGCAGAAATCATTGCAAATAGTAAGGAAACACTGTCCAAAGTTAGCAATGATCTACATATTACCACCGAACGTTTAAACTCAAGATTTAAAGGTTTATTTGAAACTGCTACCCAACAAAATAACCATTTTCAAAGCCTTCAGGAAATTTATCAACGCTTTGATAGTTGTATTTCAACCATAAATGAGTTTGAGCATTTAGACTCATTGATTGTAAACAATGTTCGTAGTTGTTTACAACAGGAATTACAGCGACTAGAAGAGTCAATCACCAAAAACCTGAGCCTGCAGTTTCAAAAATAAGCGCTCTTTTTAACGCTGCAGTGCCCATGCCCATCTAGATGACCAAATGAGCTTTTTGCACAGTATTAATTCCATCGTTATTAATAATTGCCGTATTTAACTTTGGGCAACACTTTGTAATATAGGTATGTTTCATATCACCATACTCCTATAATTCAAACATTACAAAACATGGTAGCCCATGATTCTTGTAAAAAGACAATAGATCTTGGATTCTTACTTCTGTTTGTTCACGATTTTGAATGCCATCAGGAAAAAAATGCCGTACATATGGATCGTTATTGAGGATTGATAAATTGTCAATGTCATCACGCTGCAATAATCTCAGATATAAACGATCTGTTTTAATGATTATACTCTTTTCCATGCTACATCCTTATTTTCGAAATTATACCTAATTTTAAGACTTTTAACAGTAACTTTAACAATATCTGCAAAAAATGCAGATTTTTTATTTTGTAGAATAGTGTTAGAATTTAGGCGATTTATTACTAATCTTCATTGACTGTTAATAGTGCTTTTAAAGGAGAAATAATGTTAATTACTAAAAAGTTAGAGGGTAACGAAATTAGACAGGCAAGTGCATTGTTTTTTCGTGAATACATAGAAATTGGAAAATGGGTTTTTGGTTCGGATAATCCAGCAGGACTCGAAATCATTAATGATGGTGATAGCAAATTACTGGTAGACAAGACTAAAATGAATCAACATTTTAAAATCAATATTTAAAAGGATATATTAATGAATCAGCCTATTATAACGATAAAAACTCTATCAAAAGATCAAATTGAAGCAGCTTGTGCACTTTTATATGACAGTTATATAAAAGATATCGAATGGGAATTTACTCCAGATAATCCTTCACAAATAAGAGTAGAGGAACGAGGAGATAGCAAGATTTTACTTGACCGCTTTACGGAACGTGCAATCTGGTTTGGAGCTTTTGATTGCAAAAAATTAATTGGCTGTACTCGCTTACATGGTGTTGATGAAAACAATAAATTAGAAATTGAAGGGTACCAAAGTAGTCACGTAATAAATAAATTCCTATCTGATGCAAAAAAGAACAGTTATATGGAATTGACAAAAGCCGCTGTTGATAAAAACTATTTTGGAAAAAACATCCTTAGTAAATTATTTTTGGCGGCATTCAAATATTGTGAGCAGAATCATTATTCCGTGATTGCGTGTACCCACAATGGCTATATAAAATCATTGTTTAAAAGAATAGGTTGTCCTTTAATACTTGAAAGTGCGTTTAAATATGAACCACAAGACCAACTACCAGTAAATTTCTATTTAGCTGATTATAGTAAATCTGAGATCAGCCAAATAATTTCAACTTTAGAAAATTTACTAACTAATTCAAAACGTAACTCAGTGGATATTTTAAAGGCTCTAGAAATGGTTGCGCCTATTTTACCTACGCCAGTATATTGGCATGATAAAAATGGTATTGTATTAGGTATAAACGAGCACTGTTTAAAAGCAATTGGAACATCAAAGGAAATTATAGGTAAAACTCCGTATGAATTTTACTCAAAAGAGGTTGCAGAATGTATATTATCTCATAATGAACAAGTAATGCGAAGTGAGGAGGTTCTGGCGCAGGAAGAACGAATTAATGATATAACAACTGGTCAAACTAAGTATTTTTCATCTATTAAAGCTCCTCTTTATGATGAGGGCGGAAATATTTTTGGCGTAGTCGGTACTTCTGTAGATATAACAGCCGAAAAAGAGACAGCACGGTTAAAGATTGAACATGAGGCACACCAAGCAGAAAAAATAGTTCAACAGAAATTTAAAAAATTTATTGATGATGTAATGCATTTAATTCAGTGTTATAAATTAGAAACATTAAATGATAAATTAGGAATAGAATTTCTAGAGATGAAACATACTATGGAAATAAACCTTAATAAGCGTGAGAAAGAAATTTTGTATTTCTTATCATTAAACAAATCCATTTCTGAAATTGCCGAAATTTTAACAGTTTTAGATAATAAACAAATGCACGCAACCACAGTTCAATCAATGGTAAATGAAAAATTATATCCTAAATTTAAAGCGGGAAATATAAATCAATTGCTCCAAAATGCTATTAAATATAGGATGATTCCATCGTTAATGCCTGAAGTTGAGTAAGGATAATAATAGCATTAATCGATTGTTTTAAAAACAGCAAAATCACTAGTTAACTTTAGTCTAGTGATTTTTGCACTTTAATCTTACTATAATATTCGTGTATCAAGTATTTGCTGTATCCTTTTAGTTAAATCTGTAAATTGACTATACTGACCATATAGTCTATTTGCAATTTGCCCTGCACATTCAGAACTAAACAATAGATTTTTAATTTCTTTAGCTATATTTAACTTTTGCCCAACAGCTAAATTTGCTGGCGCAGTAACTACGACTTGACTTAAACAGATCGCAGCATAGAACCTAAACCGCAAGAAAGACCTATTCTCATCACCGACATGGTATCCCAAGCCACGGATGCTGGATAAATTTGCAAAATAAGCGCCCAATAGATGATATATTTCATAGGGTTTAATATCTTTTAAAGCAGCATACTTGGTAAACTCTATTGTTAATGCATCTGTAAGTCTCTCCAGAGTTTTAAAATATGGTTTGCTTTGGAGTGCTGTAGTAATAGCATCAGGTAGGCGCTTTAGTTCTTCATCATCAACTTCTTGCCTCTTATACTTTGTCATAGATTGTAACTCTACAATTTCAGCAAATTGCTTACTAAAAAGGTCGGTTTGGTCTAGCTTATTATAGTCTAGTGCTTGATCTTTAAGCACTACCATCATCTCTTTCTTATCTTTAGCTGAAATGTTAATATCTAATCCTAACTTCTGTGCATTCGCATAAAATATCTTGGTTAATTTATGCGTTATCTCAGGGGTGAAATTGATGTTTTCTTTTGACATCTCTTCAATAAAAATATTATTAATCACTCTCGCTAGCGTATTGGCTACCGTAAATTGGTTCTTTATTAATTGCGCTAACCAGATTGGTAAACTAGCTTCCACCTCTTTGAAATTATTTGCGTTAAGTGGTATACTTATACTTTCAGACGGATTACCGTTTAAAGTAACTATCTTTATGTCTTCTAGTTTAATGTCTAGATCGTCTGGATTTAAATCGCTCAGTTTATCTATTTGAAGAACTTGCATTGGGCTAACATTAATAAATAAAACTTTAATCGGATTCACATCAGTAACGTCATTAATCTCAAATGTTCTACAATACTCTATAATTGCCTCTAGTTGCTTTTGGCATTCTTGAGTAATCTCTAATGGTACAGTCTCGAGAATATCACATAAGTTCTTATAAGTTAAGAATTGCGTACAATTTAGAATCAGCTTAGAATATACTTCAGGATTACTCTTAAACTCAGCTAGAGTCTCCATCGTACTAGTCGCAAATTCCTGGAAGGTTATGTTGGTTAGATCATTCAGCGCAGACTGCCAATTACAAAATCGTTCTAATTTAGCATAGTTGTCTTCGCTATCTAATATACCTAGGGCTTGGCAGTTCGTAGCTACAATATCTTTTTGTATCTGCAGTCTATCAATCTTGCACATTACCTCGGTTAACTGCTCTTTGAGCGTGTTAAATGATTCCTCATCAATACCTTCAGGAATAATCTGAGCGACTGCCTGTTTGATAAGCAGTACTCTATTATTATTGGCATGGTTATAATTAATCGCATTCATAATAGCGTCAACTTGCTCAGGCCTTACCTCTATGCTATCACTCAGCAGACTGGTTAAAGTCTCATTTATCTTAATTTTAATTTGATCATCTACCAATTTAGCTACACCACCACCGCTAGTAAAGTTAGTTAGAACCTCTTGCAAAATCCCCCGATCCAACGATAGATTATAACCAACAAACACAGAGAAAAGTTGTTGTCTTAGTTTATATTCAATATCTTTTGATGAAGGTGGAACTATAAGCTGAGATTTGTGTACTATTGACGCTTGCCAATTTATTGGTTTAAACACAGCTTGATTCTTCATTAAAAATGGTAGTAATGGCAGATTATTATCACTTAATAGCTGACAAATCCAACGTAGATCTTTAGCTGGATAGACCTTCGCTAGTGGTATAGAGCCATTAGAAATCTCCATCGCAAGTAACTTTATTGCCTCTGGTTCTTGTAGATTATTATTTTGTAGTAACCTCAAACAATATTCTCCAAGTAATTGATGAGTAACAATTTCATCAGGAGCATGATTTCCATAGAATGGGAATAAATATGCTTCAATTAAACTATTCTGATCAATAGATATTTCGCGCATCTTAACAGTAATAAACCGCTTAAGAAATGCATTATTTGCTATGTCACGGAGTAATGGATCTAATGCATTTAAGCGCTTACCATATGAGCGAAGCAACTTTAAGTTCGTTAGTCCTGCAAATGCATTTGCCTTAATTACTATCGACTGGTTATAAGATAAATCAAGATTCTGCAAGCTAGTTAGTCCGCTAAATGCATTTTCGGGGATTGAGGTTATTTGGTTAAGAGATAAATCAAGCGCCTCCAGCTGAGTGAGCCCTGCAAATACATCTTTATGAATTTCATTGACTTGGTTACGCTGTAACATAAGACGCCGCAAGCTAGTTAGTCCGCTAAATGCATTTTCGTGGATTGAGATTATTTGGTTAGCAGATAAAATAAGCTCCTCCAGCTGAGTGAGCCCACTAAAGGCATTTTCGGGGATTAATGTGATTTGGTTACAAAACAAACCAAGCTCCTCCAGTTGAGTGAGCCCGCTAAAGGCATTTTCGTGGATTGAGGAGATTTTGTTATAAGATAAGCTGAGTCTCTGCAGATGAGTTAGCATTGCAAATACATCTTTAGGGATTTCACTGATTCGGTTAACAGATAAATTAAGCTCCTGCAAGCTGGTTAGCCCGCTAAATGCATTTTCTGGGATTGAAGTGATTTGGTTATTAGATAAATTAAGAGTGGTCAAATGCGTAGAGAGTTGAGAAAGTATTCTATTAGATGGAATCTCCGTTAGGAAACTATATGATAAATCTAAAAATGATGATTTATTATCAAAACAGTTTAGTATCCGTTTTTTCACCTCCGCAGAATAATTGTTATTTAATTCTCTATCTAATAATTCTCGAGGTGACAATCTGTTAGTTGTACTAGAGAATAGTCTAATATGGCTGGTATTACCCTTAGGGTTAAGCAGTTCGTTTAATTGCTGTAGTTTTGTAACTATATTCGCTGGTTCTTCAGCTTGATGAAACCAACCTGTCCCAGTATTGTTGCGATCATTTCTTAATAAATTGCTCAGAATCTTTTTGCTTGTCTGGGATAAATTAAGCGAATTAAGCGGAGCTAGCTGCATTAGCGGTTCAGGTAACTCGCCTACGTTTCCAATTAGATAATCAGCAACCATCTTGGCATGATCAGGATTATTGCGTAAGTGTTCTAGAAGCGATGGGAGCACATTTTTTAATTGCTCTTTATCCTCTGGATTTGTTGTAGTATTTGGCCTAATTTGTAACTGATTCATTCGAGAATCTGACACAGATGCTCTATTCATAGAATTGCTAAACATTAATTACTCCATTAAAAATATGGTTTACGACTAGATTATAATATTCGCGTATTAAGTATTTGCGGTGCTGGAGTACTATGACTTGACTTAAACAGAGTGCAGCATATAACCTAAATCGCGAGAAACACCTATTCTCATCACTAACATGGTATCCCAAGTCATGGCCGCTGGATACATTCGCAAAATAAATTTCCACTATAACATTAATAAATAAATAATATTAATAACAAAAAAAGATACTAGAAAAAACATAAGAGCTAAACACATTGCTAAAATCAGTTTTTAAGATCTTATTCTTTGACAATACAAACCCGAGTAACATTAGACTGAAGATTGTAAGTGTTGAGTTTAGGGTTGAAATGAATATTGACATAATTAATACGATAAACCCATTTTGATTAAATCATGATATATGTAGCTCCGATGAGGGCATTAAACCCATCGACAACTAACAAGGACGTAATTTTATTCTGTTGCAAATATTTAAATGCATCAACAGCAAGAATATTTTGATTAATAAATAAAAAGATATATTTAAATTATTGCATCTGATTTATTGTCTATACAATATACCCTCAATTACCGAATAAAAATAGCAGCATTATTTTACACCGCTTCAACATTATTACAACCTCAACGACCTTCCCAAAACGCTTATTTTGTGCTAAATAGTTAATTGCGGAAGAAACATACACCATAACACAACTCCTTAAGTATGTATAAACGCATTAACTAAAGTTAAAAATCATGATATTTGCCATTTTTTTGATTATTATTCACACAAAAGTGGAAAATCCCAAACCATATAATTAATATAACTTCCATTATAAGCAATTTTATTCTTATCAACCACTTGCGTTAATGAAGTCTTGCTTGTTTTTCGTTGAGTAAAATCATTTTGCATTTTGGCATCACCACACAATAAATGCACCATTAGTAGCCACATTTTAAATTCTCCCTCAAAAACAAAGATTGTCCTTTAAAAAATTATAAAAGCGGTCACAATACAAGCTAATTATTGCGACCGCCAACAGAGTGTTTAACCAGAACCAAGTTCAACACTGTGGGATTATAACAACTTCCATTTAAACAATACTATCTGCATTTTTGGTAGATACGCTCAGAATCAAATTACTCTAATTAGCTGGGATCAATTTATAAATCTCCATCCTCAATATAAGAATTACCTTGATCTCCAGCATTTATTACTTTATTGCCCTTCTCAGAGTTTTTATATACCTTAGATACCTTAGATAAAGTTGATACAAAATCACCTGTAGAAATCTTCTTATTGTTCATTAACTTGCTAATCAAATTTGTATCATTAATTTGCGCTGCTTTAATAAAGATTAATAAATTATCCACCGTTACATCCATCTTAGTTGCGTAAATAAATCGCATCACCCCTTCTACACTATTCTTTTGTTCTGGTAGAAACCTTTCCATCAGCGCTCCAAGTATCGTTGGCTCCTTAATTTGTGCTGCTTTAATAAAACTTGACAAATTAGTTAAATTTACATCCATCATAGTATCACTAACAAATTGAATTACCAATTCTGCACTATTCTTTTGCTCAGGTAGAAACCTTTCCATCACCGCTCCCAGTATCGTTGGCTCCTTAATTTGCGCTTCTTTAATAAAGATTAACAAATTATCCACCGTTACATCCATCTTAGTTGCGGCAATAAATCGAATTATGTCATTTACCCTATTCCTTTGTTCTGGTAGAAACATATTCATCGCTGCTACTAGTTTCACTGGATCCTGGATTTTTGCAGCTTCGAGAAATTTAACAATAACACCAGTTTCATTTCCTACTAAATTACAATCTCGAATAAATTCCCTTATTGGAATAGTATTATCGTATTTCAACTCAGCAAACAAGCTACCCAGTTGTGTAGCTTGCGACGAATCAATAACAGAGCTTTCTTTGCTAATTAGGTTAAATTTTTGAGCAAATAAGGCAACAGTATCATGATCAAGAAAAGAATTATCATAGAGTTCCTTCCCGATTATTTTGCCTATATCTTGAGGATTAGCTTTAACTTTTTCCATTGCTGCATTAAAGATATCCTTTAAATGTTTTGGCAGCTCTTCTACATGACTATCTTCTTTTGGTTGCTGAGAATGAATAGGAGCTTTTGTTGACGGCACTCCACGCAAAAGGGAAAGCATAAATTTTCTCCTGAGAAAATATATTTGAATTATCAGAGGAACCAATCTTTGTGCCAGCAAGACGCTGTAACCTCAAATAAGTTGACTAGCCGCATTATACTTAAATCCATCACTCCTTACTTTCCCTTTTTGGGTGGTAATCAAAAAAAATAATTTCCATAAAAATTTGCGTGGATAAATCCCCCATACCATTCGCATAGTCAACACTTAACTATGAATGTAAATAAAGCAAGGCTTATCATAACAGCGTCATTAGCAAAACCATTAGTACGGATACCAGCGCATACTATCTGCAAAAAATGCAGATATCTCAACAGACTTAAGCATTGCTACAATCAGGCAATTTTCAGGAAAAAAGATGTTGGTTTTGCAAAATTTTTGTTTTTCTGCTAGTACTTTATTAGTGTAATACCCACCAAAAAAAGTGCTATAGATAAGTTAAATATTGATAATATAGATATTATAAAATTGGTTCAAAAAATATGATAAGAAAGAGTAACAATGGCTAAAATATCACGTAATATTAATTTAGGAATTATAATGTCAATTGTGGTATTCTTTAATACGTACTCCATTGCCGCCACAACTGAATACAATGCATCACCAATTATTTCAATTCAGAAATGGGCAAAATGCGATGGAATTAGCGATGATTTAGATAATTTAACTAAAGCGATTAATCTAGCCAAAAATAACTCTTTTACCTTGGAAATTGACTGCCCTTTGAAAATAAAAATAGGCATGGATATTGCAAAACCAATTTTTATAGAAAGCGATACCCAAATCATTTTTAGTAAAAAAGGTAGTATTCAAGTAGATAATGTATTTGTACCTGCTTTTGTTATTGCAAATTCTTCAAATATTATCCTAAAAAATTGGAAAATAATTTACAGTGGAGGATTACCAATTGATGATAAAACCAATGAATACATTAATAATGGAAAAGTAATTACATCTTCAGGACATGCACCGCCAGCCAATGCTTTTAATAATGTTACCCTATCCAACTGGTTAATGAATAAGAAAAATATAAAATTTAATCCAGATACTCATTCTTTTTGGAGCGGAACAATCGATCCAGCTGCTATTTTTTATATCAAAGGAGACTCAGCTAATTTAACTTTCCAAAATACAAATTTAGAAGTTCAAATAAATGTCAGTATGGATAAATTTATTCCAGTTGCTTTTGCACTAATTCCTGATTATGTATCAAACCAAATAGTAACAACTACGACACCAATAGCAAAGCCTTATGTGGAAGTTCCACATGATATTATTTTTGATGGAATTTCATTAGATGGTTATTATTTTGGATGGCACGGATCTACTCAACATACCACTTTCAAAAACATTAATGCATATCGCTATAGCGTATTACAAGATATTAATAAAAATAATATAGGTGGAATTGGCAAGTGGTTTCCACCACCGCATTTATTTTATCTAAACTATCAAAATTATTGGGATAATAGCCTATATAACAAGTATCTAATTTTAACGACAATAATAGATAATGGAATAAGAGAAGGAGGAGTAGAGGATCAGCTTGGTGACCAACATATCGCCGGTAATGCAAACTCCTTAAAAATCCAAGCTAATAAAAGTCAAATTAATAGATATACATCATTACGCCCTGATGGTTTTGCTGATGTTATGTCGTCACAAGATTTAAGTTTTACACATATAAATGCAACCTATGATTCATCTTTTATAAATTATTTATTTCCGATATTACGATTTCCATGCAAAGGTGAGCTATATACAGGTTATCAAAATGTTACATTTAATGATATGATATTAAAAGATTTAGCAGCGTCAACTACTCAACCACCTATCTCTGGAAATTATGACGAAAGAAATCAAGGGATTCATTTTAATGCGACAATAATTAGTTGATGCTAAAAAACGCATATCAATTTGATATAATTGAATAATATGCTATTTTTATGTGCAAAATATTGCAGAAAATGATAAAATAATGCTTTAAACCTTGCAATATCAGTGAGCAAAAAAGTA